>LSQX01313256.1_pt1 | contig 20390 bp, 18 predicted proteins | sample 654561 | NCBI WGS metagenome assembly LSQX01 (sample SAMN04489861, study PRJNA283612) | anaerobic digester metagenome | isolation source: 4 biogas reactors fed with cattle manure at either 37C or 55C with and... | place: Denmark: Kongens Lyngby | collected 2014 | reverse complement strand
GTTCACCGGCTATCTTCTTTTTAGGAGGGTGGATGCAATCGGGGCTTTCTGAATCCATCAAAACGGCCATTCCCGTGTTGGCTGTTGTTTTCATTCCCTTGGCCTGCGCTTCTCGAATAAAACCGGAGTTAAGCCCCCCTCCATAATTATATGGCGCAATTTGGCAATAATAAAACGGAAACTCACCCACATTCCAAAGTGTGCGCCATTCACGCACCATCTTGTCGAACAGTTCCACGTACCGGTCCGGTTCACCACGGTTGGATTCGCCCTGGTACCAGATGGCTCCACGCATGCCATACCCTACAATCGGGTGCAGCATGCCATTATATAATACGGTAGGAGTTCCGTTCCGCGATTTTATGTCGGCGTCGGTTGCCGGTATCTCTACATCAGCAATCACGCTTTGTATAGAGGAGGATGTCATCCATGCTTCGATGCGTGAACCGCCCCAGCTCGTGTGGATCAAACCGACCGGAACGTTTAATGCCCGGTTCAATAAACGCCCGAAGTAATACCCTGTTGCCGTGAAATTAGGGGTAGTTGCTGGCCCCGCCATCTCCCATGTGCCTTCACAATCTTCTTGGGGAGCTGATGTGGAGGCCCTTTTCACGGTAAAGCAACGAATGTTTGGATTCGTGGAGGTTACAATTGCTTCGGGGCCACCCTCGATCGGTTGGTTGCTAAATCCCTTCATTGGCATCTCCATATTCGATTGGCCGGAGCAGATCCATACTTCTCCAATCAGTACGTTATTCAGCGTAATCGCTTTCCCGTCGCTTACTGTAACGGTGTAGGGGGTAAAGCTTGCCGTGGGTGTCTTAACCTTCAACTCCCAATAACCTTTTCCATCGCTTTTTGTTGAGTAGTTTTTCTTGTTCCATGAGGTGGTCACTCGTACGGTGGTGTTTGCTTTTGCCCAGCCCCAGATGGCTACATCCGATTGTTGCTGTAATACCATGTTATCGCCAAAAATGGCCGCCATTTTAATCTCCGCGTTTAAGGGAAACAACATAGAGGCCGCGAATAGAATAAATCCTAAGTACCCTAATTTAGTGATTTTTTTCATGACATGCAATTCTTTTTCGTGATTGATTGTTAATTGTATCTGCTACTTTTGTGTTTACATATTATTATTCCATCATTTATTTAGAACTGCAAAAGTACTCTTTTCCATGATACAAAAAAAGTGCAACTTTCAAGTTGCACTTTTAGATAGTGGTTTGTATGGATTGTTACTTCACCTCTTCGAAATCTACATCCGTAATGTCGTCGTTGGGCTTGTTGTCGTCCTGCGGTGGTGTTCCGCCATCAGCACCTGGCTGTGCCCCTGCTTGCGCGTTTGTGGCATTATACATCTCTTGAGATGCCGCTTGAAACGTGGTGTTCAGCTCGTTAATAGCATTATCTATCGCCGGTATGTCTTGCGACTTGTGTGCTTCTTTCAGTTTCTCAAGCGCAGCTTCGATGGGTGCCTTTTTGTCCGCCGGAATCTTATCGCCCAAATCTTTCAGTTGCTTTTCAGTTTGAAAGATGGTGGAGTCTGCCTGGTTCAACTTGTCGATGCGTTCTTTTGCTTTTTGGTCCGCTTCCGCGTTGGCAGCTGCTTCCTCTTTCATTCGTTTAATTTCCTCTTCGCTCAAACCCGAAGATGCTTCGATACGGATTTTCTGTTCTTTTCCAGAAGCCTTGTCTTTTGCCGAAACGTTCAGGATGCCGTTGGCATCAATATCGAAAGTAACTTCAATCTGTGGAATGCCACGCGGTGCAGGTGGAATGCCGTCGAGGTTGAACACGCCGATCTGTTTGTTATCGCGTGCCATAGATCGTTCGCCTTGAAGCACGTTGATCTGTACGGATGGCTGATTATCGCTCGCGGTAGAAAATGTTTCACTCTTCTTCGTGGGTATTGTGGTGTTGGCGTCAATTAATTTAGTCATCACGCCACCCAATGTTTCAATTCCCAAGGAAAGAGGTGTCACATCAAGAAGAAGCACATCTTTTACTTCACCTGTTAACACGGCTCCTTGAATAGCAGCACCCAATGCCACGACCTCGTCGGGGTTCACTCCCTTGTGCGGGTTTTTACCGAAAAAGCTCTCCACGAACTCCTGTACGGCAGGAATACGAGTTGACCCACCCACGAGAATCACCTCGTCGATGTCGGAGTTGCTCAGTCCTGCTTCTTTCATCGCGGTTTGACAAGGCTCTTTACACTGTTGTACTAAGTCGTCGATCAGTTGTTCAAACTTCGAGCGAGAAAGTGTTTTTACCAAGTGTTTTGGGATCCCGTTTACCGGCATGATGTAGGGCAGGTTTATCTCCGTGGAGCTGGCACTCGATAACTCGATCTTGGCCTTCTCGGCAGCCTCTTTCAGACGCTGAAGGGCCATTGGGTCTTTGCGAAGGTCCACCCCCTCATCGCTCATGAACTCGTCTGCCAGCCAATCTATAATTCGGTGGTCGAAGTCATCTCCTCCCAAATGTGTATTCCCATTGGTCGATTTTACCTCGAATACGCCATCGCCCAACTCGAGGATGGAGATATCAAAGGTTCCACCGCCCAGGTCGAATACCGCGATTTTAGAGTCTTTATTCTGCTTGTCTAATCCGTACGCGAGAGCAGCTGCCGTGGGTTCGTTCACGATACGTCGAACGGTAAGCCCCGCGATTTCGCCTGCCTCCTTGGTGGCCTGGCGCTGAGCATCACTAAAGTAAGCCGGTACAGTGATTACCGCCTCTTTTACCTCTTGTCCCAGGTGGTCTTCGGCCGTTTTCTTCATTTTCTGAAGCACGATGGCTGAAATTTCCTGCGGTGTATAGAGCTGCCCGTTAATATCTACTCGTGGGGTATTGTTGTCGCCGCGCACTACTTTATAGGGCACGCGACCAATCTCCTTCTGTACCCGGTCGTACGTCTCTCCCATGAAAGTTTTTATGGAAGAAATGGTGTGGTTAGGATTAGTGATAGCCTGACGCTTGGCGGGATCACCCACCTTGCGCTCGCCGTTGTCCATGAAGGCCACGACCGAAGGTGTTGTGCGCTTGCCCTCGTTATTGGGTATTACAACCGGTTCGTTGCCTTCCATGACGGAGACGCAGGAGTTGGTTGTACCTAAGTCTATTCCAATTATTTTTGCCATAGTTTGTGAGTTGTTATATGTTTTATTTGTTGTTTGTCAATTTCTGATTTTATCCTCGTTTGTTTAATATCATAATATTGTTTTCAAATCTTATGCCAAATAGTGTGCTTTGGAACCTGTGCTGCCAATATGTCGGTTTATTTGTTCGGAAATTTGTGGTAAAACTCATCGGTTTATTTTATCTTTGACACTATTGTAACCTCTATTAAAAAATAATAGGCTATGCTCACACCAAAAGATCTTGATTTAATGAATGAGAAGGGAATTACCCGCGCTCAGATTGATGTTCAACTCGGTCGTTTTAAAACCGGTTTTCCATTTTTGCCCATCGTGTCGGCCGCTTCCATTGGAAATGGATTACTCACGCTAACGGAGGGGGAGGAAAAGGAGTACCTCACGGCTTGGCAGAACTACCTGGGCGGTGGTAAAGAAGTAACGAAATTTGTCCCTGCCTCCGGTGCGGCCAGTCGCATGTTTAAAGACCTGTTTGCTTTTTTAGACGCGGATTATAATGAGCCGACGACTGCTTTCGAAAAAATGTTTTTCGACGAGATACGACGTTTTGCCTTTTATAAGGCTCTCGATGAAAAGTGTACGAAATTGTACGATCAGGGAGTTGTATCGCTGTGCGCTGAGGGGCGTTACAAAGATGTGGTCGCGGCCTTGTTGTTGCCCGAGGGATTGGATTACGGAAACCTACCCAAGGGGTTGTTGCTCTTTCACATCTACTCGGAAGGGAACCGTACGCCATTAGGTGAGCACCTTACGGAGGGAACTCTGTATGCCAAAGAAAGTAGCGGCAAAGTGAACGTGCATTTTACCGTTTCGGAAGAACATCAACAACTGTTTGAACTGTTGGTGGCTGCTCGGAAGATTAATTTTGAACGAAAGCTCGGGGCAGACATATCGGTGTCGTACAGTGTTCAGAAACCAAGCACTGATACCATCGCGGTGGATATGAACAACGAACCGTTCAGAGAAGGGGATGGCTCGCTTTTGTTCCGTCCGGGTGGGCACGGGGCATTGATTGAAAACCTGAACGACATCGACTCTGATGTGGTTTTTATAAAAAATATCGACAACGTGGTGCCCGACCGATTAAAAGTGGAGGAGGCTCATTACAAAACATTGTTGGCAGGAATACTTGTTACGATGCAGGAGCGAGCGTTCAACTATTTGAGAAAGCTCGACGAGGGGCATGTTGACGCGGAAGATTTGGCAGAGATGGTCGCTTTCGTGGAAGATGAACTTTTTATATCACCCCCCGGGAAGATGGGCACGGATACGGAGTTGAAAGATTACTTGTACCGAAAACTGAATCGGCCGTTCCGGGTGTGCGGGATGGTAAAGAACGTGGGAGAGCCGGGTGGTGGCCCGTTTATCGCGGTCAACCCCGACGGTTCGGCCTCCCCGCAGATTTTGGAGAGCTCCCAGATCGATAAAAACGATGAGCAAGCAATGTCAGCTTTCAAAAATGGCTCGCATTTCAACCCTGTGGACCTGGTGTGCGGCCTGAAAAACTACCGGGGAGAGAGATTCGACCTTGCGCGATTCGTGGACGCCGACACGGGATTTATTTCCTACAAATCGAAAGATGGCAAGGAGTTGAAAGCGTTGGAGTTGCCCGGCTTGTGGAACGGAGCCATGAGTGACTGGAACACGCTTTTCGTGGAGGTGCCCGTCAGCACGTTTAACCCGGTGAAGACGGTCAATGACCTGCTTCGGGCGGAGCATCAGTAGAGATGTGAAACGGGATATTCTATTTCATACTTCCCGCGTGATCGGGTACCGCGGATGGCACCGGTTTCATACAAAACTGGTGGCAATATCCTGTTGTATATCGGCATCTTTCCTTTTTCTATATTCTTGCCAAACTGTTCGCTTAAGCGATGCACGCGAACACTTCGCGCGAGGAGAGTACGACGCTGCCGTAGAAGTTTACCGAAAACTATACCGTGCAATTCCCCCCGGGCAACCCGCCAAACGGGGAGTGGTCGGCTACGAGATGGGAGAGAACTACCGACATCTCAATCAGTCCAGTCATGCAGTCACGGCATACCGTAACGCGATTCGCCACGGCTATCCGGATACATTGATGTTTTACCAATTCGCGCGGATGCTCCATCGGGAAGGGGAGTACGAACAGTCGATTAAAGCATATCGTGATTACCTGAAACTCCGGCCGGGGGACGCGCATGCATTATCAGGCATCGCGGGGGCAGGGCAAGCGATGGAGTGGAGCAAAAACAAGAACCCCTCTTTTTATCGAGTGGAACAGGTGGAACTGTTTAACTCTAACAGAAGTGATTTTAGCCCCATGCTGAATAGGAGGGGCGACCGGCTCTATTTTACCTCTTCGCGAGAAGATGCACGGGGAGAGAGAAGCCTCGTAACGGGAATGAAATACAACGATATTTTTTTTGCCCCTATCAACGTACATGGGGAGTGGCAATATCCCCGACAACTGGAGTCGCCCGTGAATACCGACTTCGATGAAGGAACTCCCGCTTTTTCGCCGGACGGGGAGTGGATGTATTATACCCATGCTTATGCCGATCCGAATCGACCGACAGGGACTGTCATTCATGCCTCGCGAAGGGTGAACGGGGAGTGGAGTGGCGGCCGCGAAGTGGAGATTTTACCCGGAGACGTGCATTGGTCGTTTGCTCACCCGGCTCCCTCACCTTGTGGCAACTATCTCTTTTTCGTGTCGGACATGCCGGGAGGGGAAGGGGGAAAGGATATCTGGCGGGCCACGTTGAACAGTAGTACCGAAGTGCACTCCATCGTGAACATGGGACCGGAGATTAACACGCCGGGCGACGAGATGTTCCCTTACGCGAAGAGCGACTCCCTGCTTTATTTCTCTTCCGATGGACATCCGGGCATGGGGGGATTGGATTTGTTTGTGGCTGTCAAGCCGATAGGAGCAGAACAGTGGCAGGTGCAAAATATGAGATCACCTCTCAATTCCTCGGCCGATGATTTTGGCATCACGTTTTACCCCCAAAGCGAGAAGGGGTTTTTTAGTTCTAACCGCGATGATGCGAGGGGGTACGATCATATTTATTCGTTTGAACAGGTGGATGACACTATTCGGGTAGAGGGCATTGTCGTGGACCATCAAGATGAATTGATCCCTGGTGCTTCCGTGTCGGTGGTAGGGAGTGATGGTTCTCAACGCCAGTTTGTTACTGATGGCGACGGCGAATATCGTTTTAAAGCCGAGGCGGGAGTGGAATATATGTTCTTGGCCAGCGTAGAGGGATTTCTCAACCGGCGCGAGCGGTTGCAAGCGATGCCACCCGACAAGGATACACTGGTGTATGTAGATTTCGAGATGATACCGTTCGATAAGCCGGTGGTGATGGAAAATATTTTCTACGACTTTGATAGTGCTGTACTACGCCCCGAGTCGAAAGAAGGGTTGGAGGAGCTTGCTAGCCTAATGATGGAGCACCCCGAGATTTACGTGGAGCTCTCGGCACATACCGATCGTATGGGGCCGGATGATTATAACCGGGAGCTTTCGTTGCGACGTGCGCGGTCGGTGGCGGATTACCTTGTTGCGCGTGGTATTGATAAGGATCGGCTTTCAGCTATCGGTCACGGCAAGTCGCAACCTGAAAGTGTGAGTAAGAAAACAGCGGGCAGGTATGACTTTTTGAAGGAGGGAGACATCCTTTCGGAGGAATTTATCGAGCAATTGCCTTCCGGACAACAGGAGGTTGCCGATCAAATCAACCGGCGGACATCGTTTAAAGTGATTGGCAATAATTCCGGAACCCACAGGCGGTAGATGAAAAATAGTGGATAAAGAGACGGCGTATAGAGTGAAGTGATGGGTAATAATGGAAGATTTAGCTATAATCGTTACGCATGCAAGACTTAAATTTATTACTTTTGGATAATGATCCTGTGATAGGGATGTATAGGGTAATGTCAAATATAGAATAAATGCAGAGTACACATATTGTATTCATATTTTTGTTTGTTAGTCGGTTTGCCTTGATGGCGTCTGCCCCGTTCATTGTGACCGCTCCGTTCACCGAAAGAGAGCGAGAGATTATTTATAGCGGCGACCGCGACACCTCCTTTCGGGTACTTCTTGTGACCGATCCTGTGGATTCGCTGGTTCTTCGTATGCGGTCCTCGGATGTAGATCCCCATTCAATCGCGGGCGACGAAAGCTTGCAATTATTGATTCAGCGCTTGAACGTGACGATGAGCGAAGAGGGTGGGATAGGTATTGCCGCGCCTCAGGTGGGTGTGCTTAAGAATGTCTTTTTGTTGGTTCGGACAGACCTTCCCGGTCAGCCCACGCGTGCTATCATCAACCCTAAAATAGTGAACTCTCCCGAAGAAACGGTTTGTTTTGAAGGCGATGGGTGCCTTTCCATTCCTGATATCCGGGGAAACTCTTTGCGCTTTGCATGGATAGACGTGGAGTATTGGGACGAACAAGGATATTTGCACCGAGAACATTTAAAAGGATATAGCAGAACAGACCATTTCCCTGCCGTTATTTTTCAACACGAATACGATCATTTACAGGGTGTGTTGTTTACAGATAAGATTTGCACGACAATAGGGCAATAGAATGATATGTTACGATCACTTTCCATACAAAACTATGCGCTCATCGACTCGCTTCATATTGCGTTCGATTCCGGCTTCTCCGTTATAACCGGGGAGACCGGCGCGGGAAAATCGATTATACTGGGGGCATTGTCGTTGATCTTGGGTCAGCGTGCCGATGCTCGCCATATTAAACAAGGTGAAAATAAATGCATCATCGAAGGCGTTTTCGATATCCCTTCGTACGACCTAGAACCTTTGTTTCTTGATAATGATTGGACCTACGACGAGGAGTGCATCCTGCGCCGGGAGATATGGGCGACCGGCCGGTCGCGTGCTTTCGTGAACGACTCGCCGGTATATCTTAACGATTTAAAGAGCCTGGGGGACCGGCTGATTGATATTCACTCCCAACATCGAAACTTGGCACTACAGGATAACCTTTTTCAATTGAGCGTGGTAGACGCCATGGCAGGTACCGAACAAGAAAGAAAAGAGTACCTGGACACTTACAATCTTTACCGTGCTTCTGAGAAAGCGTTGAGTGAACTACGCTTACGCGCTCGTGCCAACAAAGAGGAGGAGGATTACCTCAGGTTTCAGCTTGAAGCACTGCAAGAAGCTTCTTTGCAGGATGAGGAGCAGGAACTACTGGAGGAAGAGCTGAAAGCGATGACCCACGCGGAGGAGATTAAAACAGGCCTCTACGAGGTAACCACCCTCTTGTCGGGAGAAGGAGAGAGTGCGGAATCGCTGCTTCGCTCGGCTGCCGATATATTGATACGCGTACAGCGTGTGTACCCAAAACTGGAGGAGCTGGCTAACAGGGTTGAAGCGGCTTATATAGATATGAAAGATGCAAGAGAAGAGGCGGCTCGCTACTTCGAGGAGGTAGATTTCGACCCTGCCCGCCAGCAAATCGTCGAAGAAAGACTCAGCACGATCTACGGGTTACAAAAAAAACACTCGGTACAGACCGTCGAGGAATTAATCGCGTTGCGTGATAAAATAGCCGAACAGCTTCAAGGGATTGATTCGTTGGACGAACAACTGGCGTCTCTTGAAAAAAAGGTTGCTGAAAAACGATCGACCGTGCTCACGATGGCGGAAGCACTTGGCAAAAAAAGAAGAGCGGCTGCTCCCTCTTTAGAGAAGCAGTTGATGGAGCGGCTCGCCTACGTGAGGATGCCAAACACTCGCTTTCAATGCCAATTCACTGTAAAGAAAGAGCCGGACTCTACCGGGAACGACACGGTACAGTTCGTATTTTCGGCGAACAAAAACACCCCGTTGCAACCGGTCGCTGAAATTGCCTCGGGAGGTGAAATATCCCGCTTGATGCTTTGCCTTAAAGCGATGATAGCCGGTGCAACCGCGTTGCCGACTATTATCTTTGATGAGATTGATACTGGTACCTCGGGAGAGGTAGCGGATAGGGTAGGGGCAATCATGAAGGAGATGAGCCGAGAGATGCAAGTAATTGGGATATCTCACTTACCACAAATTGCTTCCAAGGGAGACGCGCATTTCGTGGTATATAAAGAGGAGCAAGTGGAAAGCGTTGCCACCCGCGTAAAAGTGCTTACACCGGAAGAACGAGTGGAGGAAATCGCGAGGATGTTAAGCGGGGCGGAGGTGACGAGCGAGGCGATTGAAAATGCCCGAGTAATGTTGGAGGGATAATGAAAGAAAAAGAGATGATTTTTGGCATTCGTGCCGTGATAGAAGCGGTGGAAGCCGGTAAAGATATCGACAAGATATTGGTTAAACGAGGGTTGTCGGGAGAGTTGTTTTCTGAACTACTGGAGCTTACTCGTATGCATGAAATTCCGATGCAGAGTGTTCCGGTGGAGCGCATCGACCGGGTGACTCGTAAGAACCACCAGGGGGTGGTCGCTTTCACCTCCGCGGTCACTTATCAGAAGTTGGAGCAGATCGTGCCGTTGCTATACGAGGAGGGAAAGAACCCGTTCATCCTCGTGCTGGACGGACTCACCGATGTTCGTAATTTTGGAGCCATCGCACGTACATGCGAGGTGGCAGGCGTGGATGCGATTGTTATTCCTGCTCGAGGCAGCGTTTCAGTAAATGCCGACGCGATGAAAACATCGGCAGGGGCGCTGCACTCCATTCCGGTATGCAGGGAGCGAAGCCTGAAGGAGGCGATTGTTTTCTTGCGAAACAGCGGGATAAAAGTAGTGACAGCTACAGAGAAGGCGGCCGAACTGTACACCGGTACCGACATGACCGTGCCGGTGGCCTTGTTGATGGGTGCCGAAGACACGGGGGTGGCCTCTGAACATCTGCGGTTAAGCGACGAACTGGTGAAAATCCCCCAATTCGGGGCCATTCAATCACTTAACGTGTCGGTGGCTGCCGGCGTATTAATTTATGAGGTTATTCGGCAACGGGGGGAGTTGTTTCCATGAATGGAAGTTGTTTCAACGATCAGAAGTCATTTCAGCGATTGAAAATCACTTCATTATTGGGAGTTACGTCGACATTAAGTGATGCATAAAACTGTGATTTAAAACGATAAAGAGATATGAAGAAAGTGATATCAACCAACAGTGCGCCCGCGGCAATCGGGCCATACAGCCAAGCCGTGGAGGCGAATGGCACATTATACCTATCCGGGATGCTACCCATCGATTGTGTTACCGGTAATTTCGTCTCCGGCGGAATAAAGGAGCAAACCGCGCAAATTTTCGTGAATATAAAAGCCGTGCTATCGGCGGCCGGCCTCAATATAAATCATGTGGTTAAAACGACGGTGTTTCTCGACGACATGTCGTTTTTCGACGGGATGAACGAGGTTTATTCCAAGCAGTTTAAAGAGGATTTCCCCGCGCGATCTACCTTTGCCGTAAAATCTCTTCCTAAGAATTCATTGGTAGAAATTGAGGCAATCGCTGTGAGATAATTAGTCGATTACCGCGGGCAACTCTTCATCTTCTTCCGGGGGATCCTTCTTCACCACGAAGGCGCTGATTTCCCATAACATGTATATGGGTATAGTTACAACGATCAGCGAAAAGGGGTCTCCCGACGGGGTAATCAATGCCGCCGCTATGAGCGAGCCAACAATAGCATGGCGTCGATATTTCCGGAAGAACGAACGGTAGATTAATCCAAGGTTCGATAATAACCAGAAAACTAACGGAAGCTCGAACACCAGGCCCATAACCAAAATAAGGGTATAGAAGTTGTTCATGTAAGAATCCAGCGAGATCATATTCTCGATCGATGCGCTGAGCTCGAACGTGATAAGGAAACGGAAGATCAGGGGGAAAACAACAAAGTAACCGACCAAGCAGCCAATGATGAACATTACTCCACCAAATCCGAAAGCGGTTTTTATCCCTTTAGCCTCGTGATCGTAAAGTGCCGGGCTGATAAATCTCCATAGCTCGTATAATATATAAGGGATGGTACATAACATACCAAAGGCGAACGACGTGGATATATAGGTCATGAACTGAGTGATCATGTTGATATTCAGTATTTCCACGTTAAAGGAGTCAGCTGAGAAGTCAGGAAGGAAAGGGAGATACTCTCCCGCTTTTTCGAAGAATCGATACGTGATAAAGTCGGAGGACTTAGGAGCAAGGATCACACTATCAAAGATGTGTGGGATGATGATAAAGCCCGCTACCGAGAATGCAAGCACAGCACCGATGATTCGGATAAGCGTCCATCGGAATTCCTCCAAATGATCCCAAAAGGACATTTCTTTCTCTGCCATGTCTACCTTGCTATATAATGTTAATTGCCGAATTCAAAGCCCAGTATGGGTGAATCCTGTATGGGAGGTGAACACGAACGGATATATAACTGTATATCCGTTCATATCCGCAATCACAAATGGAATATAATTGAGGTGTAATCGTGTTGACGAAACCACAACATCTTGTTGGGAATGCGTTTGTTTCACATGCCGTCGGCCCCACTTTTTTAAATACATCGTGGGTAAGTACCGGTTTATTTTAAATTAATCGTTGCTTGTTGGAGATGACTTACTTTCGCTTGGATCGGCCTTGATATCCTCTTCGATGTCATGCAGTCCCCTTTTAAAGCTATTAATGCCTTTTCCTAAACCTTTCATGAATTCAGGTATTTTCTTTCCCCCGAAGAGAATTAGAATAACCAAAACGATGATAGGTATTTCCCAGCCATTTAAGTTAATAAGAAGTGGATTCATAGTTTTCCTGTTTATTTGATAAATTATAATGACGTTTATTTCAGCTTACAAATGTAGGGTTAATTTACGACAGTTGCCAAGATAATTATCATAAAGTTTGAAAAAGGAGTGTTAAAGGGCTACATCCGTGGGATTAAATCCAGATAGATAGGGAGATGATCGCTGAACCCACCATGGTATCGAGGCCCTAGGTTGGTTCGAAACGGCTTGTGACCGTAATATTTTTCATCCTTCTCAAGCAGAAAATCCGCGTTAAAAATATGGGCTTCGAATCCATCGATATAAATCCCACTCTCCTTTCTCAACAATGCCCCGTTGACGATAAACTGATCAATCACCTCCCACTTCCCCTGGTACTTGTACGTACCTGATTCAGAATTCTGCGAATGGTCGAAAAATAGATTATAGAGTTGGTTGTTAAGGTAAGGAGCCTCATTTCGGCCCGCTCTTATCGTATGCAGGAGGCTCTTGCTTTCCGGGGGATCATTGAAGTCGCCCATCATTAAACAGTAGGGGCGTTCACGAACGGCGAGGATACTATCGGCTTTTCTTCGCAGCAACGCGGATGTTTCAAGGCGTGCAGGCTCTGTAACACGTTGTCCGCTGCTTCGCGACGGAAAGTGACAAACAAGTACGTCAAGCGTATCTCGATTGATTAACTCGCCCACGACATGAAGAATATTTCGAGTAGCCCCGAACCGGGGATGGCTGAACGCAACCTCGTACTCTTTCGTATCAATTAATTTGAACTGATGCCGCTGATAGAGCAAGGCAACGTTGATGCCTCGTTCATCAGGAGAATCAGTGATTATATATTCATAACCCTGTTCCCGCAATGGCGATTTGCGGGTTAGGTCGAAAAGCACGGAGTCGTTTTCCACCTCACAGAGACCCACCAATGCCGGCGACCGCATTTCGCCTACCGCTGTAATTACTCGAGTAATATTTCGCATTTTCTCCCAATATTTCCACGGTGTCCAGCGATAAAACCCATCCGGTAGGAAGTCGTCGTCATTTTTCAACGGGTTGTCCTCCGTGTCGAACAAGTTTTCCACGTTGTAAAACATAACGCGGAATCTCTCCCGAGCAGAAGCCGTGGGTGAGACCAAGATATGTAGGATGAAAATAAATCCGAATAATTGTGCACGCAGCATTTACTAGAAAAGGCACCTCCTTTTTTATCTATTTCTTTGTTTAATTATTTCTTATTCCATCCATTGGCCATTGCCAGCGGGAAGATCTTCCAATATTTTCACGAGGAAGTCCCAGAACTTTCCTACCGAAGATATTTTCATTTTTTCGTCCGGTGAATGTACGTCTGTCATGTCCGGGCCTATTGAGATCATATCAAGTCCGGGGTATTTCTCCAAAAAGAGGCCACACTCCAATCCCGCGTGGATTGCCTTCACTGCCGGTTCTTTCTCGTAAAGGTTTTTATATACGGTCTGTGCATGCTGTAATATTTTGGAATCGGGTTTGGGTTCCCATCCGGGGTATCCTTCGTTATGTGTGACTTCTGCCCCGGCCAATTCGAAGACCGACGATACCATCTGCTTAACGTACTCTTTTTGTGACTCCACCGAGCTGCGCTGGCTGGTTCCTATTTCCACCTGCTCCCCTTTCAACATCTTTATTGAAGCCAGGTTGGTGGAGGTTTCCACTAAACCCTGTATATCGCGGCTCATGCCGATGACCCCGTGTGGGCAAGCGCAAAGGGAACGGATCAGCTTCCGGGTGGCTCCTTTCTTCATCACTAGCGAGGGTGCTGACACCGACTCTAGTTGGATATCAATTCCCGATTCAGTGTGTTTGTACTCGTTTTGCACTTCGGCAAGGAAAGTGTTCAGCTTAACGCGTATATCTTCCTTGTACTTCTCTTTTACCCCGGCCACGGCGTATGCTTCGCGGGCGATCGCGTTATGCAGGTTACCCCCGTGTATCTCTGACAATACCAATCCCATTTTTTTTTGTAGCAGAGGATATAGCGCGCGTGCCAGGAGTTTGTTGGCATTGCCGAACCCCTTGTCAATATCGCTGCCCGAGTGGCCGCCACGTAGCCCTTTCACGGTTACCTTGAACCAGAAGTGAGATTTTGGTGCCTGTTTTGTTTTATAACTAATGTACGCTTTTGTTCCGATTCCTCCGGCGCAACCGATATATATTTCACCTTCCTCTTCCGTATCGAGGTTGATGAGGATATCACCGGTCATAAATCCTTTGTCCAGCGCGAAAGCACCCGTGAGCCCCGTCTCTTCATCCACGGTAAAGAGGGCTTCAATTTTACCGTGAGAAATATCCTTAGCAGCCAGTACCGCCAATTGGGCCGCGACACCGATACCGTTGTCGGCACCCAAAGTGGTTCCTTTTGCTTTTATCCAATCGCCTTCAATCACGGTTTCAATGGGGTCGTTGTCGAAATCATGTTCCACGTCGGAGTTCTTCTCACACACCATATCCACATGCGCTTGCAGGATAACGGTTGGAACGTTCTCCTTGCCCGGCGTCGCTGGTTTGGTGATAAGCAAATTGCCCGCGTTGTCTTGCTTTGTTTTCAACTGGTGGCGATCGGCAAACGCTTTCAGGTATGCCAAGATTTTCTCCTCTTTTTTCGAAGGGCGCGGTATTTGGGTTATGTCGTGAAAATAGCCCCAGATCGCGGAGGGATTTAAGTCGTGAATTGTCATAATTGATCGTTAGTAAGTGAAATTCGTTATTGACCATAAAATTAAGGCAAAAAAGCGGATCAGGCAAAAATTTAGCATCTTTAATAAGGAAAAGCGATGTTTAATTGGCTAATTCAACTATCTTCGCGTTATATAAAAGGAGGGAGTTATTATGAAAATTCTTATATTTAGCATTGCCTTAATACTCATCGCGGTTTTATTGATGGGAGTTCGGGTTTTCTTTACAAAGAAGGGGGAATTCCCCAATACCCATATTGGCGCGAGCAAAGCAATGCAGGATCGTGGCATTCACTGTGCCACTTCGCAAGATAGAGAATGGAGCAGGAAAGAGAGTCCCGTGGAACAACTTTTAAAATCTGAAAAATTATAAATCTCTTAGCAATGAAGAATTCTACTCATTACATCATCAGCGGTGTGCTGGCGGTTGCTTTAATCATTCTTTTTATTCTCCATTTTACATCGAGGCCTACTACTGGTGAAACCAGCAGGGGACAACTTTCGGTGTTGTTGAACGATTCGTCTGTTACTTTGCCTGTAGCCTACGTGAACGTTGATTCTCTTTTGATGAACTACAATTTCGCGAAGGATTTGAACGAGTCGTTACTGCGTAAAGAGGAGAGTACCCGTGCCACTTTGAACCAGCGGCAAAATCAAATCAGTTCGGCTGCTCAGGAGTTTGAGCGAAAGTTGCGCAACAACGCGTTCCTAAGTCAAGATAGGGCTCAACAGGAGCAGGAGCGTATCTTGAAAATGGATCAGGAATACCAGCAATTGGCTGAAAGGCTTACGCAAGATTTTATGCTAGAGCAAGAAAAGCTGAACATCCAAATGGAGGATACCATAAAGGCTAGAATGGTGGAGTACAACCGGAGTAGGAATTATGAGATCATTTTCAGCAATAGAACCACTAGCACTATCTTGTTCGCCAATGATAAGTATGATATTACAAACGACGTGGTAGAGTTCTTGAATAGCAAGTATGGCCCCGTTACGGCCACTACTGAAGAATAGGCAAGTTCGACAATAACGAGCAGGCTTTAAACAATATGCAAAAGGGGTGTTATCGTAGCGGATTTCATCCCTTTTATCATTAGGAACATAACAAGAGATATCGCCCCCTTGCTTGCAGTAAAATGAAAAACTGGAAATCGTACATATCCCGTCAGAAGGAAGAGTATACCCGGACTCGCTATCCTCAAGCGTTCGACGCGGAGATGGTTGTAGTGATCCCGTGCTATAACGAACACGGCCTATTAGAAACACTACAAAACATACGAATCAGTCACCGGCCTCAAGCGAACCTTTTAGTTGGCATAATCATTAATTCCGGTGTTCATTCCAGCGAGTCGTCCGTTTATCAAAACCGGTCTACCTACGACGAGGTGAAAGCCTTTGCCAACGAATATAACGAGTCGGACCTCTGCTTTTTTCCACTTCTTTTTGAAGGATTTCCTCGAAAGCACGCGGGGGTGGGTCTGGCACGAAAAATAGGTATGGATTTAGCGGTTGATCATTTTTTGAACAATGGAACCGATAAAGGAATCATCGTTTCGTTGGATGCCGACTGCCTTATTTCCCCTGCCTTTTTTACTACTATCTATGATGCTTTTCAGCTGGATGGGCACCTCTGTACAACTATCCACGCGGTGAGTCATCGGGTGGAGGCTGACGATTTTGTCCTAGCGAGAAGTATACGTCAATACGAAACTTATCTTGCCTATTTTCGAGGGATGTTGAAGCAGGTTGGCTTTCCCTATTACTACCAAACAATTGGTTCCGCGTTCGCGGTTGCTGCCGATGCTTACGTCAAAGTGGGCGGAATGGGGCGACAGCAAGGAGGCGAAGATTTCTATTTCCTTCAGAAGGTGTTCGAGTTAGGAAAAGTGGTAGAACTGGCCGAGGCCAAGGTTTACCCCTTGGCACGTTATTCCGATCGTGTTCCCTTTGGAACAGGTCCGGCCCTGGAAAGAATGATGCATCACCCTGAAGAACCGCTAAAAGTGTATTCAAGGCGCTCCTTTTTGGAGCTAGGGCGATTGTTCAGCAGGGTTGACTCTTTTTATCGGCAGCCAAACGATGCGATGGCACGGTATATTACCGATCTTCACCCCGAGCTTTTGGCTTACCTGGAAGAGATAGGTTTCGAGGATATTCTCTTAGACTGTAATTCCAACAGTGCACGATTGGGCACTTTCCGCAAACGTTTTTTTCATCATTTTAATGCTTTCCGTATCATTAAATATTTAAATCGCGTTCATCCCGATCCGTTTCCGCTTGAAGAGGTGTCCTCTTTTCCTGGAGGATAAGACCGGTCAAGACTGTCAAAAGTAAACGCATGCTTGTCTATTTAACGCGATTATGGTATATTTGCAGCAAAATGCAAGAAGAATCTTTCACAATTCCAAATTCAACCGTTTTGTATGAATATCAACATCCTCGAAATTGTCAGTGCTTTTCTGGTCCTGTTCGCGATCATCGATGTAACGGGTTCGGTGCCCATCTTTCTTAACTTGCGTTCGCAGAACAAGACTATTCACCCCGAGAAGGCGGCGGTTTACTCGTTAATTATTCTCGTCGGGTTTCTTTTCGTGGGGGAGTGGATTTTGAAGCTTTTTCAATTGGACGTCTCCTCTTTCGCTATCGCGGGTGCTGTAGTGCTGCTCATTATTTCTATCGAGATGATATTTGGCGTAGAGATATTTAAACACGACAATACCCAATCGAATGACTCTTCAACTCTTTTCCCGGTGGTGTTCCCACTTATTGCTGGCCCCGGCAGCTTTACCACGCTGCTTTCGATGCGAGCGGAGTATTATACCGTCAATATTATTATCGCAGTTCTTTTAAATATTCTTATCGTATACTTGGTATTGCGTTTTTTGGATCCTGTAAAAAAATTGCTCGGAGAAAGCGGGGCTTATATCCTCAAGAAATTCTTTGGTGTGATCTTGATGGCTATTTCCGTGAAATTACTCACGTCTAACCTAAGTGAATTGATTGCCGCGGTGAACGCGGGCGTTTAATTTTCATGCTTCGAACCAACGGTTTGACAAAAAAAAGGCGTATCTTTGTGTGCGAAAACGAGACAATTAGCCCATTTTTTATTTCACATATAAATTTCAACAACATGAGAATTGTAAGTGTTTTAGGACGCGAGGTCCTAGATTCAAGAGGAAACCCAACCGTTGAAGTAGATGTTTTAACCGAATCGGGCGCTTTCGGGCGTGCCGCGGTTCCTTCAGGTGCTTCAACAGGAGAAAATGAAGCATTAGAGCTTCGTGACGATGATAAAGGCCGTTATCTTGGAAAAGGAGTGTTGAAAGCGGTAGCAAATATCAATGATATTATAGCACCGGCTTTGCTAGGAGCAAACGTGCTGGAGCAGACCGAGATTGATGCCAAGCTTCTGGAGCTGGACGGAACTAAAACCAAATCGAACCTGGGTGCTAATGCCTTGCTGGGAGTATCTCTGGCGGTGGCCAAGGCAGCAGCTAGCTATTTAGGCCTTCCGCTCTATCGCTATATTGGCGGTACCAATACCTACGTGTTGCCGGTGCCGATGATGAATATTATCAACGGTGGTTCGCACTCCGATGCGCCCATCGCGTTTCAAGAGTTCATGATTCGCCCGGTAGGTGCTCCCTCCTTTAAAGAGGGGCTGCGTATGGGTACTGAAGTATTCCACGCGTTGAAAAAGGTTCTTCACGACAGGGGGTTAAGTACAGCCGTGGGCGACGAAGGGGGATTCGCTCCTAACTTGTCTGGTGGAACTGAAGAGGCATTAGAATCGATTCTTACCGCTGTTAAGAACGCGGGATATGAGCCCGGTAAAGATGTGAAAATCGCGCTCGACTGTGCCGCCTCGGAGTTCTATGTCGACGGTATCTACGACTATAGCAAGTTTGAAGGGGAAAACGGTAAAAAACGTACGCGCGAAGAGCAGGTGGCCTACTTGGAAGAGTTGATCACCAAATATCCGATCGATTCAATTGAGGATGGAATGCACGAGAGCGACTGGGATGGCTGGAAGCAGCTGACGGATAAGATTGGTGATCGTTGCCAGCTAGTTGGTGATGACCTGTTTGTTACGAACGTTGATTTTCTGGAAAAAGGAATCAAAGAGGGCTGTGCCAACTCGATCCTTATTAAAGTAAACCAAATTGGTACGCTTACCGAAACCTTAGACGCCATTGAGATGGCACACAGAAACGGGTATACCAGCGTTACTTCACACCGCTCGGGTGAAACCGAAGACGCTACCATCGCGGATATCTCCGTGGCCACGAACGCGGGACAAATCAAGACCGGCTCATTAAGCCGTTCCGATCGGACCGCGAAGTACAACCAACTCCTCCGTATAGAAGAGGAATTGGGAGACCGTGCGGTATATGGGTACAAGAAAATCAAATAATAAGATTTGATATCTTTATAACAGGGGTGGGGTTGCTTTGCAGTTCCACCCCTCGTGGTTTCCACCCACGCGAACCTACTTCTTTATTAGTGATTAAAAATTAGGTGGTTATGCATGGGTGTTGCTGTTATTTTTGGTGAATCATGAAAGAAGCGAGGGTTGATTGATGCAACGAGAGTGATCAATGGATTTAACTTGCCTGTAAATATCGTGAGAAATATTTTTAAATTTGACAATAAATATATAAATTTGGGAAAAATCATCTCAAATGGATAAAAGCAAGCGGGTTACCGCCACATTCTTGAGTGATCTCTCCCATTTGCCGACTGCCTACTTCGCGTTGGTGATGGCAACGGGTATTGTTTCCATTGCTTCCTACTACCTTGAATTTTTCGCGCTGGGGGAGCTTCTTTTCTATTTTAATATAGCAGCCTATCTTTTCCTCTGTCTACTCTATATTCTGCGATCTGTAATTTATCCGGCAAATTGTACCGCCGATATAACCGATCATGCAAAAAGTCCCGGCTTGCTCACGTTTGTTGCCGGGAGCTGCGTCTTGGGCAGTCAGTTTATAGTTATTGCCGGCAACTACAGGATAGCCTCTGTACTCTTCTGCATTGGTGCCGTGGCATGGTTGATACTCATCTACACTGTTTTCACTGTTTTCACGGTGAAGAAAGATAAACCACCTATTAACCGTGCCATCAGCGGGGTATGGCTGCTTATAATTGTATCGACCCAATCGGTCTCGGTGCTTGCCAGTCAGCTGACAGGCTATATTCCTATTCCTGGCGACCTCGTGTTGTTTTTCGCGTTAGCCATGTTTCTTTGCGGGTGCATGTTTTATATTATTATCATCACGCTTATCGTCTATAGGATGTCGTTTTTTGAAATGCGCGCGGAAGAGTTTGCACCTGCCTACTGGATTAACATGGGGGCGGTCGCCATTTCAACGTTGGCCGGCTCCACGCTGATTTTGAACAGCCAAAACTGGTCGTTTATCCAAGAAATTCTTCCTTTCCTAAAAGGGTTTACACTCTTTTTCTGGGCAATTGGTAGTTGGTGGATTCCGCTCATTGTTATACTGGGTATATGGCGGCACGTTTTTAAACAATTCCCTTTAAAATATCATCCTCAATACTGGGGAATGATATTCCCTCTTGGCATGTATACTGCTTGTACAATCAAGCTATCGCAGGCAATCGAGCTTCCTTTCTTGATGTGGATCCCCTCTTTTTTCATTTACATAGCACTGATTGCCTGGTGGGTTGCGATAATCAGCATGTTTTACTCGATCGGCAGGGATTATTTCTTTAGTAACGAGCCCGCCAAATCATAAAGTTTGATAAAAGCATGAATTTTAGCTGTTTTTT
>LSQX01222906.1_pt1 | contig 20404 bp, 18 predicted proteins | sample 654561 | NCBI WGS metagenome assembly LSQX01 (sample SAMN04489861, study PRJNA283612) | anaerobic digester metagenome | isolation source: 4 biogas reactors fed with cattle manure at either 37C or 55C with and... | place: Denmark: Kongens Lyngby | collected 2014 | reverse complement strand
GAATAGCATTACCAATGCCTCACCCGCCAGGGTGGGGTTTTTTACGCTCCCAACAGACGCCTGTGATCCGGGCGGCGGAAGTCGACGCGCGGCAAACACCTGATCGCCAGCAGGGCCGAAACTATTCCGCTGGCGCCGCATCGGTCCTATACGGATGCGGTTTCTGTCCCCCTGTTTAAATGATAGAATAGGTTTTAATCGACTTGGCAAAGGATGAACAAAACTTAGATGATCGTTCTGCAGGCCAATGAAATAAGTAAAACCTACGGTGAACAGCAAGTCCTGAGACAGGTCAGTCTCGCCCTGCAGGAAAAGGAACGGGTAGGGCTGGTGGGTGTCAATGGTTCCGGCAAGTCCACCCTGCTGCATTGTCTGATAGGGGCGTTGGAGCCCGACAGCGGGCAGATTACAGTAGCATCAGGGCTTACCCTGGGTTGCCTGGAACAGATGCCAGACTTCGGTGAGGATATGACCGCCTGGGAGGCGATGATGGCCAGTTATGCTGCCCTGGCCGCCCAACTGCAGGAGATGCGGGAACTGGAGGCGCGGATGGGGGATTATGCATCCGGGCTGGACCGTATTATGGAACAATATGCCCGCCTCAGTGAGGCTTATGAGCGAGCCGGCGGCTATGCCTGTGAGACCAACGTCCGCAGGATACTGACCGGGCTGGGGATAAGCAGCGCAGAGATGCAACAGCCAGTCAGTACCTTCAGCGGCGGGCAGAAAACCCGCTTGAACCTGGGCCGCCTGCTGGCTCTGTCTCCGGATATCCTGCTTCTGGACGAGCCCACCAATCACCTGGACCTGGATTCGGTGGAATGGCTGGAGGATTTCGTCCGCAGCTACCGCGGCACGGTCCTGGTGGTATCTCATGACCGTAGGTTTTTGGACCGGGTGGCCACCCGTATAATCGAGTTGGAAGGCGGTCTGCTCAGGTCCTATTCCGGCAATTACAGCGCATTTCAACTCAAGAAGACCGCTGAAGATATTGCCCATCAGCGGACCTTGAAGAAACAGCAGGCCCACATTCAGAAGACTGAAGCCTATATCCGCCGTTTTAAAGCCGGTATAAAATCCAAGCAGGCCCGGGGCCGCCAGCTGCAGTTGGATCGGTTGGAGCGCCTGGAGGAACGCCATCCGGACCGTCGCCTGCGGGCCCGCAACATGAGGATAAATCATAGCAGCGGCGATGAGGTACTGATCCTGGATGGGGTCAAGAAATCCTATAGCGGCAGCCCCCTGCTGCGGGATGTGGACCTGACTATTCACAAGGGAGACAGGCTGGCCCTGCTAGGACCCAATGGCAGCGGCAAAACCACCTTGCTGAAGATGATCCTTCAGCAAGTCGAACCGGACGCCGGCAGGATAAAGCTGGGCAGCCGGGTGGAGGTGGCCTGTTTCTCGCAGGAACACAAGGATCTGCAGCCGGAGCGTACCCTCCTGGATGAAATCATCCAGAACTTTGACCTGACCCTGGAAGAGGCCCGCTCCGCCTTGGGAGGAATGCTTTTCAGCGCTGATGAGGTCCTCAAGAAGGTAGGGGATCTGAGCGGCGGGGAACTGGGGCGGCTGGCCTTCCTGAAGGTGATGCTCACCGGCGCCAATCTGCTGCTGTTGGATGAGCCGACCAATCACCTGGATATACCCAGCTGTCAAGCGGTGGAATCAATGCTCAAGAACTACCCGGGCACGGTGCTTTTGGTTTCCCATGACCGTTATTTTATCGACCAGGTGGCCGAGCGGATCGCAGCCATTGAAGACGGCCGGCTTGAGTACTACTGGGGCGATTATAGTTATTATCACCAAAAGAAATTGGCCCGGGAGCAGGAATTATCCGCCGCTGCCCGGGAGCGTTCCCGAAAATCGCCGGGCCCCGACCGCCGCCAGCGGGAAGCAGAAAAGGAAAGGCTTCGGGTTCAGCGCCGTTTGGAGCGGGAAATAGCAACCCTGGAACAGAGCATATTTGCGGCTGAGAGCAGGAAAACTGAATTGGAAGCAGAGATGTCCAACCCGACCACATATAGCGATGAGAAAAAAGCCCTCCTTTGCAGCCGGGAATACCAACAGATCCAAATCGCCCTGATCCAGCAGTATGAACGGTGGGAACATTTGCAGGAAGAACTGCAGCCCGTCTCAGAGGGACAAGGTTGAGATACAAGACCGAAAGGGCTCGGCCTGGAACGGAATTGGGTGCCGCGTACATGGGCGGGACAGGGTTGAGATATGAGACCGAAAGGGATAGAAATGGAACTTTTACCGATCAGCCGGACGGATATGGAATCCCGCGGCTGGGATGAACTGGACATGATCATAGTCAGCGGCGATGCCTACGTCGACCACCCGGCCTGGGCCGCTGCCCTGCTGGGCCGGTTCATGGAGTCTCAAGGCTATCGGGTGGGTATAATCGCCCAGCCGGACTGGCGCGACCTGGAGGACATAACCAGCCTGGGGCAACCGCGTTTGTTTTTTGCCATATCCGGAGGCAACCTGGATAGCATGGTGAGCCATTACACCGCCGATAAAAAGAAGCGGCGGGAGGATATGTACTCTCCCGGAGGCCGGGCGGGACTGCGCCCGGACCGGCCTACTATTGTCTACAGTAACCTGGTCCGCCAGGCTTACCCGGAGGTGCCTATCGTCATCGGCGGGGTGGAGGCCAGTCTGCGCCGCCTGGCTCATTATGATTACTGGAGTGATCAGGTGCGCCGCTCCATCCTGGTGGACAGCCGGGCCGATCTGCTGGTTTACGGCATGGGCGAATATCAGCTGCTGGAGATCGCCCAACGGCTCCATGCCGGCCAGAATATCGCCTATCTCCACAATCTGCGCGGGACCTGCTATCTGACCGGAAAGCTCCCCGTTGATGCTGAAGAACTGCCCTCCTACGAACAGGTGGTAAATGACAAGGCGGTTTTTACGACGGCAACCCGCACTATGCTGGAACACCTTAATCCCTATTGTTCAGCCCCCCTGGCCCAACCCCATGCCGGGCGCTGGGTGGTGCAGAACCCGCCTCCCGAGCCCCTGACCACCGCCCAGTTGGATGAGATCTACGATCTGCCTTTTCAGCGCCGCAGTCATCCCAGCTATGATGGCCAGGGAGGAATCCCTGGTCTGGCTCCGGTGCAGTTTTCGATCGTAACCCACCGGGGCTGTTTCGGGGGATGCTCCTTCTGCTCGCTGGGAATGCACCAGGGAAAGTTCATTCAGAACCGCAGCCCCGGTTCTATCGCCCGTGAAGCTGCAGGCCTGGCCAGGCATACCGATTTCAAAGGCACGATCCCCGATGTGGGGGCCCCTTCGGCCAACATGTACGGGTTAAAGGGAAAAGACCTGGAGATCTGCCGCCATTGCCGGCGCTCCAGCTGCCTGTATCCCGGTGTCTGCAAGAACCTGATAGCCGACCATACGCCCTCGGTCAGGTTATGGCGTCGGCTCCGCCAAATCCCCGGAATCAGACATGTATTTGTGGCCTCGGGCATTCGTTATGACCTGCTGCTGCGGGACCGCTCTTCTTACCTGCATGATCTGTGCAAGTATCACGTAAGCGGACAGCTCAAGATAGCCCCGGAGCATGTCTCGGAACGGGTGACCCATCTGATGAACAAGCCCGGACACACTGAATACAGACGTTTTATAGAAAAATTCAAGAGGGTCAACCAGGGGATTGGCAAGGAACAGTATCTGGTTCCTTATTTTATCAGTGCCCATCCCGGTTGTTCATTGACGGACAATGTGCAATTGGCTGAGTTTGTGCGCGACCAATTGCAGTATTACCCGGAGCAGGTGCAGAACTTCACCCCCACCCCGATGACGATCTCCACCTGTATGTACTATACTGGAATGGACCCGGTCAGCGGGGCAACGGTTTATGTGCCCCGCCAGCCCCAAGAACGCAGGATGCAGCGCGCCTTGCTGCAATACCGCCACCGGGCCAATCATAAAATGGCCCGGGAAGCCTTACAGATCTGCCATCGGGAAGACCTGATCGGTTCCGGGCCCAAAGCGCTGGTGAAAGCCCCGGGGAGTGCGGTCAGCCAAAATGCCAGCGGTATCAAGCCGAAGAGTGCAGCCGGTACAGGCGCCAGCCGCACCAAGCGGAAGGGCAAAGGCGGCCCGGCAGCAGCCACCAGCCGCAGCACCCAGCTGGTCAGCAGTAAGGATAGGACCAAGGAGAGCTTAGAGGCCAGGGCCAAGGGCAGCCAACACCAGGTCGAGGGTCGTAAAACCGGGGGTACCGGGAATAGTAAAATTGGGATGGGGAACCCGCCCAAATGCTCAGATCCACCTGGCTCCAAGCCTTGGAGTGTTAAGTCGGGCCGGGGCCGGAAGAGATCCAAATGAAAACCATTTAACGGGAGGGAAGCAATTGAACGTGGAAAAACCGGAGCGGGCCATCCTGGTAGGAGTGAAGACCCGGCAGTCCCATCATATAGACTTTGAATCATCTTTTGAGGAACTCCAGGATCTGGCGGAAGCAGCCGGGGCCCGGGTAGAGGCGACCATGGTCCAGGCCCGGGAGCGGCCCAGTGCTTCCACCTACATTGGCAAAGGCAAGCTGGAGGAACTTAACCACCTGGCAGCGGAACTGCAGCCGGACCTGGTCATTTTCGACAGTGAATTGTCGCCGGTGCAGCTGCGTAATCTGGAAGAAGCGCTGCAGGTGAAAGTTATCGACCGCACCATGCTCATCCTGGATATCTTCAGCCAGCGGGCCCGCACCCGGGAGGGCATCCTGCAGGTGGAACTGGCCAGCTTGGAATACCGTCTGCCGCGTCTCACCGGACGAGGGGCAGAGATGGCCAGGCTGAGCGGTGGCATCGGTACCCGGGCCGGCGCCGGGGAACAAAAGATAGAGCTGGATCGCCGTCGTATCCGCCGCCGTATCCGTGATATCAAAGAGCAGATGGATAAAGTCAAACAGACCCGGGAATTGCATCGCAAACACCGGCAGCGGGCCGGGTTGAAAACCATCTCCCTGGTAGGCTATACCAATGCCGGCAAGTCGTCGCTTTTCAATGCCCTGTGCAAGGTCGCTCACCGCAAGGGTGACCAACCGGTGGAAGTGGATGCTCGTCTCTTTCAGACCCTGGATACCACCACCCGCAAGATCAGCCTGCCGGGGGGGACCGATGCCCTGATCACCGATACGGTCGGATTTATCCAGAACCTGCCCCACCACCTGGTAGCTGCCTTTCGCTCTACCCTGGAGGAAGCGATTGACGCCGATATCCTGCTCCACGTTGTCGATATCGCGGGGGAGGATAGTCTGGAGAAAGAACAAGTGGTGGAAAAGGTGCTGCAGGAATTGGGGGCGGCGCCGGAAAAGATCCTGACTGTTTACAACAAGACCGACCTATTGGATTTCGAGACCGATGGAGACAGCGGCCGGATCTTCGTATCCGCCAAGACCGGAGATGGCCTCCAGGAATTGCTGGCCGCATTGGAGAAAAGAATGCTCCAGGCGGGTGAACCGGTTTCATTGCGGTGAGCGACAGCCTGAACCTGCCGGAATCTGATTGGGTATAAAAAAACAATATCCATGCAGGAATATATAAATTCGTGTTGAATATAATGACAGAGCATTCAACTGCTCGGGTGACTCGATTGTATTAAGACTTGTAAATCTACATCGAACGTACTTAGCGCATAAGCGCGTTAAACTACAATTTTATTTAAACCCATTTTCTCCGAGCCTAACGTCCTAAGGAATTATCTATGGACTTCCGGCCGGCAGGGTTCGTTTGGAAACGAGCGGGCCTTCCATTGCGAAAAGGAGATGCTTGGTAACGCATATGCCGATTTGGAACGTTGGTTATTTCCAAGTGCGGTCTGTAGTGCGTATATTGCTCAGCATTTCCGGCTGGGCTTTTTTTGTGGAAAGAATTAGGAAGTGTCAGGGTCCAAAGGATCCAATAGTATACCAAACACTTCGCGCTGAAGGTATTGGACCGGAAAACTTTGTGATAGATGTCTCGAAATAAACATGTAACCAATCGACAATATGTTATAAACAATTTGATATGGGGGCAGTAGAACCTAAGCTGAAGAAAACTTCCCAACAGGATGCCGAAGTCAACGCAGGTACCAGCGATTCCAGGAAGGAGTCATACGCTTGGTTATTTGTGCATCAAGCTTGGTGTTCGTTTATAGAGCTTATTATTGGGAATCAAGCATGCTAACCTTGGCCATTTAGCAGCAGAAGAGGTATTTGGTTATGCACGAACTATCGATAATGCAAGGCGTACTGGACGTGATCCGGGATAGCGCAGCACAGAACGATATTAACCGGATAAACAAACTGAAACTGGTGATCGGGAGCCTCACTATGATAATGCCGGACAGCCTGAGGCTTGCTTTCCAGGCTCTGAGCCAGGAAGAGTTGTTCCGGGAGGCAGATATGCAGATCGAGGAGGTGCCAGCTTTGATAAGATGTCAGGTTTGTGATGGCGAAACGGCCCAGGAAGACCCCTACTGTTTCGTTTGTTCGGCCTGCGGATCCAATCAGGTGGAAGTAGTCAAAGGCCGGGAGATGTATTTGGATTACTACGAAGGGGACCGCATTTGATGGTGCAGATAAACATGGAAACCCACTTGCTGGGGGCCAACGAATTATTAGCCAAGAGGAACCGGAGTTTGTTCAAGGGCCGGAAGGTGCTGGTCATTAACCTCATGAGTTCGCCTGGCTCGGGCAAAACCACCATCCTGGAACGTACTATCGAGACCTTGGGCGGGCAGATCCGGTTGGGAGTCATCGAGGGTGACCTGTACACCGATCAGGATGCCAAGCGTATTGAAAAGAAAGGTGTCAAGGTCATCCAGATCAATACCGAAGGAGCCTGTCATTTGGATGCCTCAATGGTAGGGACTGCCTACAGCCGGTTGCCGGCGGATGACCTGGAGCTAATCATCATTGAAAACGTGGGCAATTTGGTCTGCCCGGCCGAATTCGACCTGGGCGAGGACTTCACCGCGGTGGTCATAAGTACCACCGAAGGCAACGATAAACTGCATAAATACCCGCTGATATTTCGACAGGCCAAAGCGGTGCTGCTCAACAAAATGGACCTCCTGCCTTATACCGATTTTAATTTGGACAGGTTTAGGGAGGACCTGGCCCAGATTAATCCCTCTGCCATGGTATTTATGATCTCTGGACGTACCGGTGAGGGTATAGAAAACTGGACTCAATGGGTCTTCGGGGAGGTGAGAAAGAAAAACCCGTTATAGATATTTGGAATTTAGAAATTAACCGTCCTGGAATGATTTGTGTTTGGGAAAAAGATCTGGGATTGAACTATAAAGTGAATGGAGGAAGGATCAGAATATGGCAACCAAATTGAGCCGTCGTGATTTCATGCGCGCTGCGGCAGGTTCAGCGGTCGCAGTATCCCTGGCGGGATACCTGTCACCGTACATAGCTGAAGCTGCGGAAGCGGGAGAATTGCCGCCAGTGATATGGTTAACCGGAGGTGCCTGTAGTGGTTGTGCTATATCCTTGTTAAACTGCCAGGATCCAGATATTGAGGACTTATTGTTAAAGGTTATCAGCCTGCGGTTCCAGGATAACGTAATGGCTGCGCAGGGAGAGCTGGCCATAAAGGCTCTCTACGATACGGTGGAACAATATTCGGGTAAATTTGTGCTGGTCGTGGAAGGATCGATTCAGGTCAAGGAAAATGGCATTTACTGTGTGATTGGGGAAAGAGAGGGCCACGAGATTACCATGCTGGAGGCTGTCAAGGATATCGGCAGCCAGGCGGCCGCCATCATTAACGTCGGGACCTGTTCAGCCTACGGGGGACTCCCCGCCGCGGATCCCAATCCCTCTGAATCCAGATCAGTGGCTGATGTAGTCAAGGGCAAACCGATCATTAACGTGGCGGGATGTCCCCCTCATCCGGATTGGATCGTGGGGACCATCGCTCACTACCTGCTTTTCAAGGATATCCCTGAACTTGATTCGGCCGGGCGTCCCAAGATGTTTTATGGGCGCATAATTCACGAGAATTGCCAGCGCCGCCAGTATTTCGACAATGGTATCTTTGCGAAGACCTTCGGCGAAATGGGCTGTATGCTGGAACTGGGCTGTAAAGGACCGATAGCCCATTGTGACTCTACTACCCGTTTGTGGAACGGGGGAGTAAACTGGTGCGTGCAGTGCGGCGGGGTATGCATAGCCTGCACCGAACCTCAATTCCCCAATTGGCCGATTTATGAGCGGATGGCGGAGATGCCGATAGGGCCGGCTACCACCGCCACCGTGGACCAGATCGGATTCGTTCTTGGCGGGGCGGCGCTTCTGGGTATCGGCGCTCACCTGGCCGGCAACGTGGCCACCGGCAGAATCGGATCCAGTAAAGATCATGAAAAGGAAGAAGGTGACAACTAATGGCGCAGACGATAAAAATTGATCCTATAACTCGCATCGAAGGCCACCTTGGGGTAGAGGTGGAAGTTGAAGGCGGCCTGGTAGTCAACGCAAAATCCATGGGCATGATGTTCCGGGGATTGGAGTTGATCATGCGGGGCCGCGATCCCCGTGATGCTCAACAGATCATGCAAAGGGTCTGCGGGGTCTGACCGATCAGTCATGCCACCGCGGGTACGTTGGCTTTAGATAACGCTTTTGGGATTGAACCTCCGCCCAATGGACGGATTATTAGAAACCTGATTTTAGGTTCCAACAATTTGCAGTCTCATATTCTGCACTTCTTCCATCTGGCGGCTCTGGACTATGTCAAGGGCCCGGATGTACCGCCCTTCATCCCTCGCTATGAGGGTGACTACCGCTTCCCCGCAGACGTGAATGCCGAGGTTGTCAACACCTATCTGGAGGCCTTGAAGATGCGGCGCAGGGCTCACGAGATGGCTGCCCTATGGGGTGGCCGGATGCCGCACAACCAGGCCATTGTTCCGGGAGGAGTCTCTGAGGTTCCGGACAGTCAGAAGATGGTGGATTTCAAATTCCGCCTGGCGGAACTGATCCAGTTTATCGATAACAAGTATATCCCGACTGTCCAGGCGGTAGCCGCCACCTATCCCGAGTACTTCAACATCGGGGTTGGCTGCAAAAACATGCTTTCATACGGGGCATTCCCGCAAGCGGCGGGTGCTCTTACGGATTTTGTCCATCAAGAGAAATTCTTCCCCTCCAAGGTCCTGCTGGGCGGCCAGCTAAAGGATCTGGAACCCGATCGGATCGGTGAAGATGTCAAATACAGCTGGTATGAGGATGGGATCGAAAAAGAGCCTACCAAGGCAGTGGTGACTCCTAATACCAAGAAGCGGGGCGCCTATTCCTGGGTCAAAGCTCCCCGTTATAATGGGAACGTCATGGAAGTAGGTCCCCTGGCCCGCCTGCTCACCGCTCAGACTCCCGAAGTCGTGGCTCTGGGAGACAAAGCCTACTCGGTGTTGGGACGTCACTTCGCCCGCGCGGTGGAAACTTCCATGATCGCCCATGCCATGGACGAATGGGTTATGAAACTGGAGGTTGGTCAGCCGGTCTGTACACCGCATAAGGTTCCCAATGAGGCGCAAGGGATGGGCTTAACGGAAGCCGCCCGGGGCGCCTTGGGTCATTGGAACAAGATAGAGCATGGCCGCACCGCTGTTTACAATGCGGTAGTCCCCAGCACCTGGAACATGTCGCCCCGGGACGACCGTGATCAGATGGGCACGATGGAGCAGGCCTTGATCGGCTGCCCGGTCCAGGATCCAGCCAATCCGTTTGAGATCGTCAGGATCGTTCGTTCTTTCGATCCCTGTCTGGCTTGTGCTATCCATGTAATGACTCCAGATAAAAAGGTCCTCAGCCAGTTCGTGATCGGTTAAGGGGGTGCTGAAGTGATTAAGAAAATGGAGTTGAGACACCCATTATGGCTCCGGTTGCTGCATTGGTCCAATATGATCTCTATCGCCATGCTGTGCCTGACCGGGTTTTATATCCATGCCCCCGGGTCTTTCCGTTTATTTGCCAGCATGGACAATGCCCGCACCGCACATTTTGCTTTCGCCATGGTGTTGGTGTTCGGAGTAGTAATTCGCATCTATCTGGCGATAGTGAAGAAAGATTGGACCAATATCGTTTTTCACCCGATCGAGGATACCAAGAAACTTCCCAGTATGATCAAATACTATCTATTCCTGGCCAAGGACCATCCCTACTACGGCAAATACAATCCCGGCCAGAAGGGCATGTATACCGCCGTTTACATTATGGCCCTTTTCCAGGTCCTCACAGGTTTTATACTTTACAAACCGGAGTTCTTTACCTCCTGGGCTTACTTTTTCGGTGGTTATCTGGTAGTAAGGATCCTCCACTATATCGTAACCTGGATTTTCCTGTTGATGGTTTTGGTACACGTTTACCTGGACGTGGCAGAAGGGATTCCCGTTCTGAAGTCCATAGTTACCGGTAAAATCCCGGCTGATTTCCACCATGGCTACCATGTGGATGAAAAAGGAAGGAAGATCAAAGCCGAAAAGGGAGTCAGCGCATAATTAGGAGGCCGCTTTTTTGAGTAAAGTTATGGTTGTGGGAATCGGCAACCTCATAATGCAGGACGATGGGGTGGGGGTTCACGCCATCAAGGCCCTGGAGGAATTGGGATTTCCAAAAGAAGTGGAGCTGATCGACGGCGGAACCAACAGTTATGACCTTATAGAGGAATTCTGTCGGGCCGAGCAGCTGATCATAGTTGATGCCATGCACGCCGGGGGAGTACCTGGTACCATCTACCGGGCTCCCTTGGATGAACTAGGGTTGCAGTCGGTCGAGACTATCACCTCCCTGCATGAAATGCATTTTGTGGAGGCGATGAAGATGACCCGTATGCTGGGGTATGATCCACCTACCATCGTTTTTGGTATCGAACCGGCGGAGGTGGCGGTAGGCATGGATTTAAGTCCCCAGGTGGCGAAAAAGCTCCCCCGCCTGATCGAATTGATGCAAGAGGAAATACTGAAGCTGCTCCAAGAGTAACATCAATAGGATGCCCGGATGCGACACAACACAAAAGCTGAACAGGCGGGGTGGGTCGCCGGCAGTCATTCTTGGCGGCCCACCTTGCAGTTCCATTTCAGGTTTGGCTTTTCGGAAAAATCAGAATCAACACGCGTGCCCGCACCACAATAAACGATGGCAGCCAAAGTATTCATAGCAATGAATACCGTAAAACTGACAGAAACCCGGACGGAGGGCAAATCGCACCAGCATGCACCAAGCATATCGCATCTCTATCAAAGGAATAGTGCAGGGGGTCGGATTCAGGCCCCTGGTCTACCGCCTGGCCCGGGAACATGCCCTGCTGGGGTGGGTGCTCAATTCCGCCGCTGGTGTTTTCATCGAAGCGGAAGGTCCGGAAGATAAACTGCAGGAATTTGCCCGGCGACTGGTGGCGGAACCCCCGCCCCTGGCAGTCATCCGCAGCTGTGAGGTCGAGGCCATCGTCCCCGCCGGTTATCGTGATTTCACTATCCGGGAATCCCAGGACCGGGACGAAAAAGTGGCAGGGGTAGCGCCGGATGTGGCTATTTGTTCCGATTGCCGCCGGGAGGTGGCCGACCCGCAAGACCGGCGCTATGGATATCCCTTTACCAACTGCACCAACTGCGGGCCGCGGTTCACGATCATCAAGGATCTGCCCTATGACCGGGCCAAAACCACCATGGAAACGTTTTCCATGTGCGAGCGGTGCCGGGAAGAGTATGAGAACCCGCTCCATCGGCGCTTTCACGCCCAGCCCAACGCCTGTCCGGACTGTGGTCCCCACACCCGGCTGGTGGACTGTCATGGCAGGGTAGTCGATTCCACCCCGGTGGATCTGCTGAAGCAAGGATATATAATCGCGGTCAAGGGATTGGGAGCGTTCCACCTGGCCGCCGATGCCAACCAACCCCAGGTCATAAGACTTCTGCGCCAGCGTAAAAAAAGGGACTACAAACCCTTTGCGGTGATGGCCCGGGATGTGGGGGCGGCCGGCAAGTATTGCCTGATCAACCCGGTGGAAAAGAAATGGCTGACTTCACCGCCGGCCCCCATAGTGGTCATGCATAGAAAAAAGGGAACTGATCTGCCGGACGCGGTGATTCACCCGGGTCTAAATACTCTGGGAGTCATGCTGCCCTATACTCCTTTGCATTTCTTGTTGTTTGATGAGGAGCTGGAACTTTTGATAATGACCAGCGCCAATATCAGCGATGAGCCCTTGATTACCAGCAATGAGGAGGCTATCCGCCAACTTGGTGGCGTGGCCGACTTCTTTCTGATTCACAATCGGGATATTTACAATCCCTGTGACGATTCGGTGCTGCAGGTGACCCCCTTGGGTACCCCGCAATTGCTGCGGCGGGCCCGGGGATTGGTTCCCGGGGGCATAAGCATGCCCGTACAAACCCACGCAGTTTTGGCCTTGGGAGGGGAGATCAAAAGCACCTTTTGTCTGACCCGGCGGGGGGAGGCCTACCTGAGCCAGCATTGGGGGGATTTAATCCATTATCATAACTATGTCAAGTTTCAGGAAGGGATGGAACGATTCCAGCGGATGCTGGCGGTAACTCCCCGAGTGATAGCTCATGACTTGCATCCCGATTACCAGACCACCCGCTGGGCCCGGGAACAGAAGCAGGTACCGTTAGTGGGGGTGCAACACCATTATGCCCATATGGCAGCAGTCATGGCCGAAAATGGACTGGACGAAGAAGTACTGGGTCTTATCTGCGATGGGACCGGGTGGGGTTTGGATGGATGCGCGTGGGGCGGTGAATTGCTCAAGGGTGATTATCACCAATTCAGCCGGCTGGCCCATCTCAAGTACGTGCCCCTTCCGGGTGGGGATCTGGGTGCCCGTAAGCCGTACCGGATGGCACTCATGTATCTGCTGGAATCCCTGGGGGATGCCGGAGCTGCCGCAGCCCAACGGCTCCTGCCGGATTTGCCGGATATGGAGAGGGATTTTCTGTACAGCCGTTGGAGCAGGGGTATACCCGAAATCCAGACTTCTTCGTGCGGTCGGATTTTTGATGCTGCCGCTGCCTTACTGGGGGTTTGTTCAGTAAACAACTATGAGGGACAGGCGGCCATCGAACTGGAAGCGATGGCGGAAAGGTATGGCCAAAGTCGGTATGGTTACCGGCTGGACAAGGACGATGAGGGCTGGATCATGGACCCGATGCCGATGTGGGGAGAAATGCTGCAGGATATGGACAAGGGGCTGCCGAAAAGCATGATCTCCCGCAAAATTCACCTGACCATGGCCGATCTTTTTACCGCCGGGTTGATTCAAGCCCGCGACGACTGCGGTTTGAACAAGGTAGTCCTGAGCGGCGGGGTCTTTCACAACCAGGTCATACTGATGGAATTGATCCGGAAATTACGGGCACGGGATTTTGAAGTTTATCAACACCAGCTGGTACCTCCTGGTGACGGGGGTATTGCGCTGGGACAAGCGATTATAGCAAGTGAGGTGCAGGTCTGATGTGTTTGGGAGTTCCGGGAAAGATCATAAAAGTTGCCGACAATTATGTGGGCACCGTCGACGTCAACGGCAATCAAATGGATATCAGTCTCAGGCTCACTCCCGAGGCCCAGCCGGGCGAGTATGTCCTGATCCATGCTGGTTTCGCCATGGAAATCATTGATGCCGATATTGCCGCGGAAACCATATCTTACATGGAGGAAATGGGCTGGTATGACAGATGACCAGGTTTACCTGCAGAGATTATTGACGGAAATCAAGGGTGAAAGCAGCCCGTACGCCTTGATGGAGGTGTGCGGCACCCATACCATGGCCATCGCCAGGAGCGGCATCCGTGATTTGGTCCCGCCCAACCTTAAACTGTTGTCCGGCCCCGGGTGTCCGGTATGTGTGACCGCCCAGGGGGATATCGATGCCGTGGTCGCAATGGTGCAGGACCCTGCCATAACCTTGTTGACCTTTGGGGATATGATGCGGGTGCCGGGCACCAATAGCAGTTTACAGGAGGAGAGAAGCCGCGGGTCCGACATCCGGGTGGTCTATTCACCGTTGGACGCCTTGGCTGCTGCCGGGCAAATGCCGGATCGGCAAGTCGTCTTCCTGGGGATAGGATTTGAGACCACCGCTCCCCCTGTTGGGGCAACCATCCAGCAGGCGGCGGAGATGAGACTGGCCAATTTCTCGGTGTTGTCCCTGCACAAGGTGGTACCGCCGGCTCTGGAGGTTATATTCGGCGATCCGGACATCCAGGTGGATGGCTTGATCTGTCCCGGCCACGTGGTGGCGGTCACCGGGGTTGAACCGTACCGGCACTTGGCGGACAAAGCTCACAAACCCATGGTGGTGACCGGTTTTGAAACCAGGGATATCCTGGAGGGCATCGTCATGTTACTCCGGCAGCTGCACCGGGACCGGGCCCAGGCAGAAATACAGTATCGCCGGGTAGTCAAGCCGGAAGGAAACAAGGTAGCCCAGCAGACTTTGCAGGATGTATTCGAGCCGGCTGATTGCCGCTGGCGCGGACTGGGGCTTATTCCCCAGAGCGGACTTAAGATAAGATCGGTTTACCAGGATTATGATGCCCGCCTCAAGTTCGAGGTCCCGGATATTGAGGACGTTCCCATAAAAGGCTGCGCCTGTGGCGAGGTACTGCGGGGACGCATTACCCCCCGTGAGTGCGCCTTGTTTGGCAAGGGTTGTACCCCATTGCAGCCGATCGGGCCCTGCATGGTTTCCCAGGAGGGCGCCTGCGCAGCCTACTATCGCTATACACCGGATAAAGGGAGATTGTAAATGAAAACAGACCGGATTTTGATGGCTCACGGCAGTGGTGGATCGATGAGTCAGCAGCTTATTGATGATGTGTTTAAGAAGGCGTGGAACAATCCCTATCTGTCCGCCATGCTGGATGGGGCCCTGCTGGATCTGCCCCCGGGGCGGGTGGCCATGACTACCGACTCTTTTGTGATTACCCCGCTGTTTTTCCCTGGGGGCGACATCGGCAAACTCTCCATCTGCGGCACTGTCAACGACCTGGTGGCCTGCGGAGCCAAACCGTTGTTTTTATCCACGGCCATGATTATCGAAGAGGGTTTGCCCCTATCCGACCTGCACAAGATAGTTGATTCCATGGCCCGCACTGCCCGCAAGGCCCGAATATGCCTGGTTACCGGCGATACCAAAGTGGTGGAAAGAGGCAGCGCTGACGGGATATTCATAAACACCACCGGGATCGGAGTGATCCCATCCGGGATAGACTACCGGCCCAGCCGTATTAAAGATGGGGACGTAGTGATGGTTACCGGTCCGGTAGGGGATCATGGCCTGGCCGTCCTGGCCCAGCGGGAAGGATTACGGTTTGCCACCCCGGCTTTGAGCGATTGTGCTCCGCTGGGGGTCATCGGCCGGGTCTTGGAGAAATACGGCGGCGAGGTCAAATGCATGCGTGACCCCACCCGGGGTGGACTGGCCACGGTATTGAACGAACTGGCCCGGCAATCCGGCCATGGTATTTTGGTGGAGGGGGGCAAAATCCCGGTTTCGCCAGTGGTCCAGGGAGCCTGCGACATGATGGGCCTGGATCCGTTGTATATGGCCAATGAGGGCAAGATGGTAGTGATCACCGCTCCCCGACAGGCCGCGGAGATTATCAGGGATCTGCGCCAGCTCTCCGAAGCAAGCGGCTCTGCCATCATTGGCGAAGTTCGCCTGGAACCGCGGCAAATGGTATTGCTGCAGACCGAATTAGGGGCGCAGCGCATCCTGGCCATGCTGGAAGGTGAGCATCTGCCCCGGATCTGCTAGAACCCCCGGGATCCATCACTTGGCCACGGAAAAAATCATTGCGCCGATATAAGGTATGCATAAATAATCCTTGCTCCCACGCTGTCGCTTGACGTCCGCCAGTATATTGTGCCTATCTTAGGGTAACTTTTTGAATTTCACTGGTCTCGGACCATCCCGCTGCTTCCTCTTGTTTGCCTCCAAAGGAATGAGGGAAGCGAAAAGGCTGTCCCCCTGCTTCCGAGACGACAAAAGCCCTGTTTCACTCACATCGTAATATCACCAAGTCCTGCAGTTCTGATTTAAAAAACCGGACTGGAGTATCCACTAGACAGCTTGCCATCGGAACTCCTTCTTCCCTCCTCATGTGTAAACGAATATCAGCTATGGCATGGGATTAGCAGCTTCGGCTGGGCATGTAACCACTTACCATCATCTTGCATATTGTGAAGTAGTGTACCTGATTCCCAGTATTTTCACATGAAAGGAGTTGAATCATTTGCCTGCTGGAGATAATCCGTTGAATTTTGTAAGCTCCACCCCGAGAAACGGGGCAACCGGGGTATCCCTTAATCCCCGGATCGTTCTCACTTTCACCCTTAACGTTGTAGATGATACGGTATGGGCCAACAACCGCAACCAGATCCGGCTTTTCCGCAACAGCAACAGTATCGCCATCAATGTCACTCGTTCAACTGTATTCGACGATCGCCATAATATCTATGTTCGGCCCGTTAATAGCCTCAGGCCATCGACCGATTACCGGCTGGTCATACAGCCCGGTTTGACCGGCAACAATGGCAATACCTTGGGCGAAACCGTCACTATTCGATTCAGGACCAAAGCCGGGGTAAGACCGGAAGAATAACGAATCGTTGGTGGGGACAGGGAGAGCCACATCACCAGATCACCGAAAAGGGGCTATGTTTCGAAACATAGCCCCTTTGATTGGCATTCTTTATAGTTCGGCGATGATCTGCCCCGTTTCACTCATATCGTAATCTCCCAAACCCAGCAGCACTGATTTGAAAGAATCGGATTGGAGTATCCCCAAAATGACTTGGTATCTCAATTCCTCCCGTTCAGCCTTGGCGATTACCAGTTCATAACGTTCCTGTTGCAGGGGAATGAACTCAATTCCCCGCACCTGCGTGGACCCTTTCTCATTGCCCAAAGCCAGGTCCGCCTCCCCCCTGGCCACCGCGCTGGCCACTGCCAGGTGGGAGTATTCCTCCCGGTGGTAACCGGGAAGCAGGCTGCGATTGGCCTCCAGCAGTCTTAGCCGTTCATCCAACAGCACCCGGGTGCCGGAACCCTTTTCCCGGTTGATAATAGTGAGATCGGTACGCTTCAAATCACTCCAGCCCTTGATCTGTTTGGGATTGCCTTTGCGAACGTAAAAGCCCTGCATACGCCGAGCCAGGTGAACGATCACGACTGGTACCCCGGGGAGCAGATGGCGTACATAGGGAACATTGTATTGACCACTGTCCCCATCCCAAAGGTGGATCGCCGCCATGTCAGCCTGTCCATGATAAAGGGCTGACAGACCATCAAAACTGCCGACCTGATAGCGAAAGACTCGCAGCGGTTGGAGTTTCTTTTCCAGGTGCCGGGCCAACAAATCCAAAATAATGTCCTGGCCGCAGACAACCATATTATCCGTGGCCAGTCCGACTGCGAAACCGGCTGCAGATGGCATGGCAGTTAGAATTTCCGGGGCCCGCGACCCGGACGAAGTCAAATGGAAGTTCTTGCCTTGGCTTCGGTAAAGATCCACATCTCGAGGATCGATGCGCAGCTTGCGGCCGATGCGGTAGGCCGGCAGTTCCTTGCGCTTGATCATGTCATAAACTGTCTGCTTGGTGATGTTGAGGATGGCAGCCACCTCATCGGGGGTCAGAGACCTGGCCTTTTCCAAACTGTTCGCCTCCAAAATCTTCTTGACCATAATTTTATCATAGCCTAGAATAATGGCATAATTATTTGGAGTTGTTTTACGTTGTGTTATGTTGCCCCATGGCGTTTGTCTGTTTGTGCTTTCTATCATTTTATATCTGTTTGAGCTGTTTCCCGGCTTAACATCGTATGTTTGGCCTGGGTCAAATCCAGCATAAGGGAGGTTGTAGAAAAACAGGTATTTGACTATTGGTATTACATAATAAGGGGGAACTTACCTTGAAGAAAAAACCATGGCTTCTGATTGGATTGATGATTTTAGCATTAGCCTGCGTAGGATGCGGCAGCGAACCTGCACCTGTGCCCGCTCCTACTGACCAAGCCCAGACGGTGACCCTTACCGTAGCAGCAGCAGCCAGTTTGACCGATGTCGCCGGGGAAATCCAGACCGTTTACAGCACCAAGCAGCCCAACGTGACCATTGACTACAGCTTCGCCGCCTCTGGCACCCTGCAGCAGCAGATCGAGAAGGGCGCACCGGTGGATCTGTTTATCTCGGCGGGTAAGTCTCAGATGGATGCTCTGGAAGAAAAAGGGCTGATCGTGGCTGCCACCCGTAAGAACGTGGTCGGCAATGAACTGGTGCTGGTGGCCGGAAAGGACAGCAGCTTGGCTTCATTTGACGGTTTGAAAGAAGATGCAGTTAAGAAGATCGCGATCGGTACTCCGGAATCGGTTCCAGCCGGTCAGTATGCCAAGGATACCCTGACCACTATGGGTATGTGGGATCAACTGCAGTCCAAGTTTATCCAGGCCAAGGACGTGAGATCAGTCCTCAACTATGTAGAGACCGGCGAAGTGGAGGCCGGGCTGGTATACCGTACCGACGCGGCTACCAGTGACAAGGTGAAAATTGTGGCAGCGGCCTCGGCCGACTCTAGCAAACCGATCATATACCCCATGGCCATCGTCGCCAGCAGCAAGCATCAGCAGGAAACCCAACAGTTTGAAGATTTCCTGACCGGCCCCGAAGCCACCCAGCTGTTTGAGAAATATGGGTTTACCAAGCCTGCTCAATAGGCGCGCGGCACCATGAACTTGCACATAGAAGACTGGTTCCCGGTGATCCTGTCCCTAAGAGTAGCCATCCTGGTAGTGATCATGGTGGCTGCTCTGGGCCTTCCTTTATCCCGCTTCATGGCGCGGAATGAATTCTATGGCAAAGATGTGCTGGAGGCCCTCATCACTTTGCCCCTGGTTCTGCCACCCTCGGTGATCGGTTACGGACTGCTGGTGCTTATCGGTAAAAACGGGCTGATCGGCAGATATCTGGATACCCTCGGCATCAATTTGATATTTACCTGGTATGCGATAATCATGGCTGCCGCGGTGGTAGCATTTCCCTTGTTCTATCAGACTGCCAAAGCCGCTTTCAACAGCGTCGATGTCAATTATGAAAAGGCTGCCCGCACCCTGGGAGCCGCCGAACTGCGGGTTTTCTTCACCGTCACTCTTCCCTTGGCTTTACCTGGGGTCACCGCCGGATTGGTGCTGGCTTTTGCCCGAGCTCTGGGGGAATTCGGAGCAACCCTGATGGTAGCGGGCAATATCCCCGGCCAAACCCAAACCATCCCGGTAGCTATTTATTACGCAGTTGACCGGGGCGATGACGTTACCGCCCGAACCCTGGTGCTTATCATCACTCTGTTCAGTTTTGCAGTTATCTGGTGCGCTAATCGCTGGCGTAAAAATAATTAAGACAGGTGGAATCCATAAATATGCTTAAGGCTCAAATCCAGAAATCACTGTGGCATTTCGACCTGAACCTGGAATTGAATATCGACAACCAGATAATTGTACTGTGGGGGCCGTCAGGCTGCGGCAAGACCACCACCCTTAATGTTCTGGCCGGATTACTGAACCCCGACCAGGGGAGGATCACCCTCAATGAACGGGTGTTGTTCTCTTCTTCCGGCCGCCTCAATATCCCCACCCGCCATCGCCACATCGGTTATCTGTTTCAGGATTACGCTCTTTTTCCGCATAAGACGGTCCTGCAAAATGTTCGCTATGGAATCCGCGGCAATAGCTCGGGTCACTCTATCTATCATCAGGATCCCAAACAGTTGCTGAAATCATTTGGCATCCAGCATCTGGTCGATCGCTATCCGGGTCAGTTGTCGGGGGGTGAAAAGCAACGCGTGGCTCTGGCTCGGGCCCTGGTCGTCAATCCCCAGTTGCTGCTGCTGGATGAACCATTCAGTGCCCTGGACTACGATAATAAAGTGAGCCTGAGGAGTGAAGTGAAACGCATTCATGAAGAATGGCCAATTCCATTCGTGATGGTCACCCATGACCAGGAAGATGCCGCTTATTTGGGCGATGTGATCATGAAACTGGAAATGGGTCAGATTGTGGATAGCGTGCACCAAAAGAATGAGTGCTCATCAAGTGGAAGTCAGGGGGGAGATAAGCCTGAACTCATCCCTGCTCAAGCCGGCTATGGAAATTAAGTCCAGCGGCAGACAAAAAAGACCCTTTGCGGAGGAACGCAAAGGGCTGAGAAAAAAAGGGATTGGATACTAGAAGCACTGTACACTCCGTTTTTTCTCCCCTTGTCTGCCCAGGGCCGGGTTGCAGAAACCAAAAAGCCAAACCGGGGAAAGGTTTGGCATACAAAGGCCATCGCCATCGAAACGAGAGCCTTCAGCTTACTCCTTTCCACAATGGGAGGCGCA
>LSQX01186477.1_pt1 | contig 20406 bp, 19 predicted proteins | sample 654561 | NCBI WGS metagenome assembly LSQX01 (sample SAMN04489861, study PRJNA283612) | anaerobic digester metagenome | isolation source: 4 biogas reactors fed with cattle manure at either 37C or 55C with and... | place: Denmark: Kongens Lyngby | collected 2014 | reverse complement strand
ACCATAAAATATTACGAAGAACCCATTTTTGATCGATTTTTGACTATTTTTTCAAAAACCTGCTTCGATTTGTCAAAATTTGAGCGAATTCGACGCGTTGACGCAACTTTTGCTTCGAAACGCTTGACTTGGGCAAAAACGGACGGTTTTTCGATAACCGCGCAAAAACACCTGGAAAAGCCCTCCCCGTGCGCCAATTCGGCCCGGTTTCAGCTCAAACGGCGGAGAAACTCGAAATTGCAGAGGCGGACCGCGGCGGTGCCATCCGCGTCATAAACCAAGCCGTTGTTCGGCTCCATGGTCAACAGGAAGTGGGTTCCGCGCGGATAGGTGCTCTCGAAGCCGGCGCTGGCCAGCAATTTGGCCATTTTATCCATCAGCACGGCATATTCCTTCCTGGTGATCAGTTTTTTCGCGCGGGCTTGGTCGGCATTGATGCCATAGCAATGGGGCCGCACCCGATCCTCGGTGGCCAGCACCTCGTCCAGGCCGTTCCAATAGCCCCAAATCACGATATAATTCCGTTCCGGCTGGAGAATGGGCACGCCATTGGGCATTCGCAGGTCGCGGTGACTCTCATAGCGGCGTTGATCGAGAATCTCCGGCGGCAGTGTCGAGAGATGCCCCGGCATATAGATGGCGCGCGGATAGGTGGTGGGCACCCCGGCGGCATCAAGCTGCATCGCGTAGGAAAACTCCTCGAAAGGGCTGTTGTAGCCGTGTTCGGCCAGCTCGCGCGAGGTCTCCTTGACATCCACCACGTCGCCCACATGAGCCACCTTCCACACCAGTTCGATCTCGTCCTTGGTCTTGGTGTGATAGACCTGCGCGCTGTCCGACAGGCTGACGCGCGGCGTGCGCCGCCAGCGTTCGGGCTGGAAATAATCAAACAGATTGGGGTCGCGCCCCACCACCCAGAGCTTGCCCTGCGTGCTTTCGCAGTTGCCGTGGACATAGTCCACGCCAAAAATGCTCGCCGGATGAAGGTGCTCCGGAAAGGGCGCGGGCGTCTTTTTTGCGGTGGCAAAGCGGTCGCGCTGCCGCACCAGATAGGTCTGCCGGCGGGCGCGCTTCACGGCCTCCTCGTGTTCGGGTGTGCGCGCCAGCAGCTCGAAGTCCACCAGCGCGTAGGCCGGCTCCGCGCGGCGACCCTTGAGCAGGCGTCCCTCGCGCGTCGGACGCACAATCACGTGTTCCGGCTTCACGTCCAGCACCCGGAAACCCGCCTGCCACATGTCGGCGATGGATCGGTGCAGCATCTTCTTCATGAACTCTTGTTCGTCGTCATAGCCCGACGCCCGGGCCGCGGCCAGCGCTTCCGGCTCGGTGCTGGAATGGCCCTTGATCCATTCATAGATCAGGATGTACTGCCGGTAAATGTCCAGTTCCACATCGCGGAACTTGGCCTTCTTCTGCTCCATTTTGGTGGGGGATCGCCCGGTCTGCCACAGCTCGAGCCGCTTGGCCGGCACATAAATGGCCAGCGGCTTGTGCGTGCGGATGCTTCCCGGGCGCGCGCGCGAGCGCATTTCCATAAGCAAGGAGAACTCCTCATAGGGCGAGTTGAATTCCGCCTCGATGAACTTGTTGAGCGTATAGGTGTCCATTGGCACCTCCTCGCCCACCCGGCACCACTTCACCACCAGATCCCGGCTCGAACCGTCCACCGGCTTGGTCCGCACGCGGTACACCGTGCTGGTGCCCTGCAGTTTTTCCCGGCTGCTGCGGAACCATTCCCGCTCGTACCAGTTCTGCGGCAGCAGATGCCGCAAGAGCGGCCGCCCGAAGGCGGTCACATACAAATCCGCCCCGTCCGCCAGCCGATAATGATCATAGCCGACGTTCAGGATGGTCTTGTGTTCCGGATGGGCCAGAGCGATTTCCATAACAACTTGCCTCCGCGCACTATAACCGATCCGACCCGCCCGCGCCACGAGAAAGGCCGACTCCGGCGGGGTCAAAATCAGGCTTTCCCCCGACCGCGCCAAAGGGTATAATAGGGCATCATGAATAAATGCATCACCGTCACCCTTGAAAACAACGAAACCCTCCAGTGCCCCGCCCAAACCCTTGTGGGCGACCTTCTCACGGAGACCAGCGACCCCACGACCGGCCTGCCCTATCTCGGCGCGCTGGTCAACAACGAGCTTGTCACCTTTGCCTACACGCTCGACATCAACTCGCATGTCCGCTTTGTCACCATGGCCTGCGCCGCCGGCATGCAGATCTATGTGCGTTCGCTCTCCTTCCTGCTCGCCCGGGCCGTCAAGGACATCCACCCCGCCTCCAAGTTCTCCATCGAGCACGCCCTCGGCCCCGGCCTCTATTGCGAGTTCTCCGTGGACGGCAAAAGCGGCGTGACCGAGGAACAGGCCGCCGTCATCGAGGCCCACATCCGCAAACTGGTCGAAGACGATCTGCCCATCCACCGCCAGCGCATGTCCTACATTGCCGCCATCGAACAGTTCACCAAAAACAGCCAATTCGACAAAGTCTCCCTGCTGCGCTTCACCAACACGCCGAAGATTGTCACCTATGCCTGCGGCAGTTTCTCCGACCTGTCCACCGGGCCCATGACCCGCTCCACCGGACCCCTGCGCTACTTCCGCATCATCCCCTATCAAACCGGCTTTGTGCTTCAGATGCCCACCGCCGATTCCGCGCCGGAAATCCTCGAGTTCCGCCCCAGCCGCACCCTCACCGACATCTTCACCGAATACAACCGCTGGGGCCGCATCCTCGGCATCAACACCGTCGGCCGCCTCAACGAAATCATCGCCGCCGAAGAAATCCGCGACTTCGTCAAAGTGGCCGAGGCCCTCCACGAGAAAAAGATCGCGGCCATCGCCGACCAAATCGCCGCCAATCCCTCCATCAAGTGGATCCTGATTGCCGGCCCTTCGTCGTCCGGCAAAACCACCTTCGCCAAGCGCCTGGCCATCCAGCTGCGCGTCAACGGACTGCGCCCCATCACCCTCAGCACCGACGACTACTTCGTGGATCGCGACAAAACCCCGCGCACCCCCACTGGCGAACACGACTTCGAGCACCTCCACTCCGTGGACGTGGCCACCCTCAACCGGGACCTCGCCAAACTCGACACCGGCGAGGAAATCCAGTGCCCCACCTTCGACTTCCCCACCGGCACCCGCATCTATCGCGGCAACACCATGAAGCTCGACCCCGACCAGGTGGTCATTGTCGAAGGCATCCATTCCCTCAACCCCGAGCTCACCCCCAGTCTCCCCGACGAACGCAAATTCCACATCTACATCTCCGCCCTCACCCAGCTCAACCTCGACAACAACAACCGCATCCCCACCACCGACAACCGGCTCCTGCGCCGCCTCATCCGCGACCACCGCTTCCGCGGGCATTCCGCCACCCGCACCCTCGAAATGTGGCCCAACGTCGGCCGCGGCGAACGGCGCTGGATATTCCCCTATCAGGAAGAGGCCGACGCCTTCTTCAACTCTGCCCTCGACTACGAGCTGGCCATCCTCGCCGTGCTGGCCCGGCCCCTCCTCTCCGAGGTCAAGCCCGACCAGCCCATCTATGCCGAGGCACGGCGCATGCTCGAATTCCTCACCCACTTCATCCCCCTCTCCGCCGACGTCACCCCCAACACCTCCATCATCCGCGAATTCATCGGCAATTCCGCCTTCGAGTACTAAGCGGCGCCATCCGCCCCGCCACCCGTCCCGCGCCAGCCGGCACATGCCGGCTGGTTCCTGCCGCCGCACCTTGCACTCACGCCCCCCCGCTGGTATCATAAGCGGTCATGAAAACACTCACCATTCTCGGCTCCGGCCCCGCCGGCCTCACCGCGGCCATCTATGCCGCCCGCGCGGATCTCGCTCCCCTCGTACTCGACGGCCCCTCCCCCGGCGGCCCCCTCATCACCACCCTGCTCATCGAAAACATTCCCGGCTTCCCCGAGGGCATCGGCGGCTATGAATTCATTGACCTCCTGCGCAAGCAGGCCGAACGCTTCGGCGCCCGCTTCCAAAGCGCCACCGTCGAAGACTTCACCCCCGCCCCCGCTGGCGGCGGCGCCCTCCACCTGGCCGGCGGCGACACCCTTGCCACCGACGCCCTGATCATTGCCACCGGTGCCAACCACCGCCGCCTTGGCCTCCCCGGTGAGGAAGAACTCTCCGGCCGCGGCCTCTCCTATTGCGCCACCTGCGACGGCGCCTTCCACCGCGGACAGCACATCGCCGTGGTGGGCGGCGGCGACACCGCCATGGAAGAAGCCCTCTTCCTCACCCGTTTCGCCTCCAAGGTCACCCTCATCCACCGCCGCGACGCCCTCCGCGCCTCCAAGATCATGGCCACCCGCGTCCTCGAAAACCCCAAAATCGAAGTCCGCTGGAACACCATCATCACCGGCCTGCTCGATCCCGCCCAAGGGCAGCTCAGCGCCCTGCGCCTTCAGGACACCCAAACCAAGGAAGCAAGCACCCTCGAGGTCGGCGCGCTGTTCATCGCCATCGGCCTCATCCCCGCCACGGAACCTTTCCGCAAGGTCCTCCCCTGCGACGACAACGGCTACTTCGTGGTCGAGCAGCCCCCCCTCACCCACTTGCCCGGCGTCTTCGTGGCCGGCGACGTTGCCGACTCCCGCTACCGCCAGGCCGTCACGGCCGCCGGCGCGGGCTGCCGCGCCGCCATCGAAGCCATGCACTATCTGGAAACGCGCAGCGAATGAGTTCCCGCTCCTCCAGGCTCACCGCCCGCCAAAAAGAAATCTACTTTCGTCTGCTTGGGCGCACCCGCCAATATCCGGTGCGGCTCGGCCTGGCCATCCTGTTCGGCTTCATTTTCGGCGGCTCGATCTTCGGGCTGCTGGGCACCGCGCGCGGCAGCATGGTCCAAATCTTCGGCGGCACCCAGACCCGCCTCAACACCTTCACCACCGGGTTCATTTCCAACTGGTACGAAGGCGGCCTGTCCCATGATGGCCTCGTCACCGTCCTGCTGTTGGGCGGCCTGCTGGCCCTGGCCTTCCTGCGGGGCATCGGCTTCTTCCTCAGCAAATACCTCATCGAATGGATCGCGCAGAACATCATCATGAAGCTGCGCAACGAACTCTTCGGCAAAATCCTGTGCCTGCCCCTGCTCTACTTCACCGGCTCGCGCACCGGCGAGCTGATGTCGCGCACCCTCAACGACACCCATCTCATCGAACGCGGCATCACCGAAGTCGTCAGCGACCTCATCCAGCAGCCCTTCGTGCTGATCGCCGCCGCCACCGCCCTCTTTCTGACCGACTGGCGCCTCGCCATCATCAGCCTCGTGGTCTTCCCCGTCTGCGTCCTGCCCATTGCCATCGCGGGCCGCCGCGTCCGGCGGCACTCGAAGGTGGGCCAGGAGCGCCTCGCCGACCTCTCCAGCATCCAGCAGGAAACCATCCAGGGCGCCGCCATCGTCAAAGCCTACGGCAACGAAGCCCACGAGCAGACCCGCTTCGAAAAACACAACGCCGACTTCTTCCGCCGCCAGGTCAAGATTGTCGCCTCCAAGGCCGCCATCAATCCGCTCATGGAAATCTTCGCGGTCGTGGCCGCCATCGCCATCTTCGTTTACGCGCGGAGCGCGGGACTGGACCTGCCCAGCCTGACCGTCTTCCTCGTCTCGATGGTCGTCATGTACGACCCCGTCAAAAAACTTACCCGCATCCATCTGGTCATCCAGCAAACCTCCGCCGCCGCCGAGCGCATCTACGCCGTGCTCGACACCGAAGACACCGTCGCCGACCTGCCCGGCGCCCGCCCCCTCGACGAACCCGTCACCGAGATCACCTACGACCGCGTCAGCTTCGCCTATTCCCCCGGCGGGCACCTCGTACTCGACGACGTCTCCCTCGCCGCGCGCACCGGCGAGCTGGTCGCCTTCGTCGGCAGTTCCGGCTCCGGCAAGACCACCCTGGTCAACCTCCTGCCCCGCTTCTTCGATCCGGTCAGCGGCCACGTCCGCCTCAACGGGCACGACCTGCGCGACTTCACCCTCGAATCCCTCCGCGCCCGCATCGGCCTGGTCACCCAGGAAACCATCCTCTTCAACGACACCGTCTTCAACAACATCGCCTACGGCCTCCCCAACGCCAACCGCGAACAGGTCGAGGCCGCCGCCCGCCAGGCCTACGCCCACGACTTCATCATGGCCATGCCCCACGGCTACGACACCGTCATCGCCGAGCGCGGCCTTCTGCTCTCCGGCGGCCAGCGCCAGCGCCTCGCCATCGCCCGCGCCCTCCTGCGCGACCCGCCCATCCTCATCCTCGACGAAGCCACCAGCGCCCTCGACACCGAGTCCGAGCGCGCCGTCCAGCTCGCCCTCAACAATGCCATGATGGGTCGGACCGTCTTCGCCATTGCCCACCGGCTCTCCACCATCCAGCGCGCCAACCAGATTCTCGTCCTCGACAAGGGCCGCATCGTCGAAAAAGGGCTCCACCACGAACTCCTCGCGCACGAGGGCATCTACCGCCGCCTCTATCACATGCAATTCGAACAGCAGGAATCCGCGCCATGAAAGCCGACGAAGCCCATCTGCTCCAAGCCCTCTGCTCCATCAACGATCCCGCCGAAATGCGCCGCGTGCTCAACGACCTGCTCACCCGCTCCGAATATGCCGCGCTCAAAAAACGCTGGGTCATCCTCAACCTCCTGCGCGACAAAATCCCCCAGCGCGAGATCGCCCGCCGCATCGGCGGCAGCCTGTGCAATGTCACCCGCGGCGCCCGGCTCATGCGCGACCCCAACTGCGCCACCGCCGCCCTCCTCAACCGCCTCGATCCCGCGCCGCCCGGAAAATAGCCCCCCGCCAACGCCGGCGCCCCCCCTCTCCCGCGCCCCGCCAGGCCCCTCCGCGCCCGCTTTATCCCCGAAAATAAAGTCATTCTTTGGCTTGACCACGCCTCTTTTGTGCCCTACGTTTGACCATACGCCCGCATTTCATTAGGAAATCAAGGCGTAAGTTGCTCCGTGGAACGGCGGAATGTTGCAACCACAACTACATATAACGGAACCGAGAGGAGACCGTTCATGACACGTTCCATTTCGACGCATCTCGTATGGGCATGCTCCTTCCTGCTCATGTTCTCCGCTGTCGCGGCAGAATCGAACACCGTTGTGCCCCCGGCCTTCCGCATGCCCGCGCCCAACACCCACCTCAGCAATGTCACCATTGTCATCTTCGACACCGAAACCACCGGCTTCAGCCCCGTCCACGACCGCCTCATCGAAATCGGCGCGGTCAAATTCCGCGGCAACGAAGTCCTCGGCGAATTCAACTGTCTCATCAATCCCAAGCGCTCCATCCCCTGGTATGTCCAGAAAGTTCACAACATCACCCCAAAAATGGTCGAAGACAAACCCACCTTCGACCAGGTCTATCCCGAATTCCTCGAGTTCATTGACGGCGCCATCCTCATGGCTCACAACGCCCCCTTCGACATCCGTTTCATTGCCGCCGAAGCCAAGCGCCACAACCTGCCGCTGCCCAAAAACGGCGTGCTCGACAGTCTGGCCCTCTTCCGCGACTGGTTCCCCGATGAACCCTCCCACAGCCTGACCACCCTCCTGCCCAATCTCGGCATTGACATCAGCGACATGGAAGCCCACCGCGCCACCGACGACTCCTACTTCGTCAACTTCGTCATCAAGCAGGAAATGGAACGGCGCAGCGCCACCCCGCGCTTCAGCGAATTGCTCCAAAGCTGCGGCGGTGTGTACCACTTCGAATAACCTCCCCCCCGCGCCCCCGCGCGCCCCTCCATGAGCCTGCCCCGCCTGCTGTCCGCCCTTGGCGCCGGCGCGGGAACTGCCGCCGCCGCGTGGCTGCTCGGCGACTTCATCCACTCGCGCCTCGTCCTCGCCCGCTATGCCCGCAGCACCCCCCGCCCCCCCGCCGACCCGTTCACCCTCAACCCGGCCGGCAGCCCCGCCATCCTGCTCATTCACGGTTTCGCCGACAGCCCCGGCGTGTTCCGGCTCATCGCCCCGCTCCTCGCCAACAACGGCTTCGCCGTGCGCGCCTTGCTCCTTTCCGGCTCGGGCGTGCCGCCCGGCCAAATGGCCGGCCTGACCCTGCAAACCTGGCGCGACGACATCCACCGCGAGATCGCCGCGCTGCAAACCGAATCTCCCGGCCGCCCCGTCTGGCTGCTCGGCCACTCCCTGGGCGGCACCCTGGCCTTCGACGCCGCCCTGCGCCTGGGCCCGGCCGTCGCCGGCCTCATCCTCCTCGCCCCGCTCATCGAACCCTCGAACGCCCGCAGCACCCTGCTCTCCGCACGCCAATGGTTCCGCCTCCTCGACAAGGTCCTCCTCTTCACCCGCGTGGTCGAGTCGCGCCTCCCCGCCGACCTCCACGATCCGGCCACCCGCCCCGCCTACCGCACCGACAAATTCATCCACCGCGACATCTACCGCGCGCTCTTCGCCGCCATCGCCGCCATCCGCCCCCGCGCCGCCGACTGGCACGGGCCGCTCCTCGCCTTCCTCTCCCCCGACGATCAAATCGTCCACACCCCCGCCACCCGCCGCTTCCTCGAAGACGCGCGCAACGCCCGCCCCCTCCGTCAAATCGAGCTGCCCGCCGCCGGCCATGTCCTGCCCCTCGAAGCCGGCCACCCCGGCATCGTCAGCCAAATCACCCAATTCATCCGTCAAACACCCTCCTGCCTTGACACCAACCCCCGCCCGCGGAGTAAGGTTGCCCCATGACAACGCCCATCCTCTCCATTGGCGCCCCCGGCTTCGATGTCGCCCAACTCGTGGCCGATCTCCAGGCCGCCGTGGACCGCAAACTGGCCGACGGCGTCTATGCCGACGCCCGCGTCGCCCGCGCCGAACACACCAACCTCGTCAACCTGCGCGGCTCCGACGACTTCATCGGCTTCTACCTCACCTGCCTGCGCGAAGCCGTCTTCATTGACATCTCCGACTACGAAATCCACGAGCGCCGCCGCGTCCTCGGCCCCCTCCTTATCGCCTTCAAAAAAGTCGTCTGGAACCTGCTCAAGTTCTACACCTACCGCCTCTGGTCCCAGCAAAACCAGGTCAACGGACTGATCGTCACCGCCCTCGAAGGCATGGAAGACCAAACCGCGCGCAAACTGGCCGCCCTCGAACAGCGCGTGGCCGAGCTCGAAGCGCGCAACCCCGGCCATGGCTCCTGAACGCCTCGCGTTTGTCTGCCCCCGCTACGCGGGCGGCGGCGCTGTCGGTGGCGCCGAAACCCTCCTCAAAAATCTGGCCATCCGCGCTGCCCGCCTCGGGTTCGCGGTGGACTTCCTGACCACCTGCGCGCAAAACCACCACACCTGGGAAAACACCCTCCCCCCGCAACAGGTTGCCCGCGACGGCATGAACGTCCACTTTTTTCCGGTGGACGAGCGCGACGCCCCCGAATACCTCCGCCTGCAGCAGGCTATTGACCGCGGCCGCGAACTCACCCTCGAGGAAGAAACGCGCTGGCTGCGCAACGGCGTCACCTCCGGCCCCCTCATGGACCACCTCGCGCGCCACGCCCCCTCCTATCGCGCCATCATCACCGGCCCCTACCTCTTCGGCCTGGCCTGGTTCGCCGCCATGGCCCACCCGGACCGCACCCTGCTCGTGCCCTGCCTGCACGACGAACCCTTCGCCCGTCTCGCCGTCATGCGCCAACTCTTCAACGCGGTCGCCGGCTGCCTCTTCAACGCCAATGCCGAGCGCGAACTGGCCGTCGAACTCTTCGCCTTCCCCGATGAACGCGCCCGCGTCGTCGGGATGGGGCTCGACCCCTTCACCGCCGACCCCGCCGCCTTCGCCGCCCGTCACGGTTTGACCGCCCCCTACGTCCTCTATTCCGGCCGGCGCGAACCCCTCAAGGGCACCCCCCTCCTCTGCGATTACGTCCACGCCTTCCGTCAGCGCACCCGGCGCGACATCAAACTCGTCCTGACCGGCTCCGGCCCCATCGAGGCCCCCCCCGCCCTCCGGCCCCACCTGCTCGATGCCGGCTTCGTCAGCGAGCAGGAAAAACACGAGGCCATGGCCGGCGCCGCCGCCTTCGTCCATCCCTCCATCAACGAGAGCTTCGGCATTGTGCTGCTCGAAGCCTTCCTGGCCGGCACCCCCGGCCTGGTCCACGCCCAAAGCCGCGTCCTGGTCGAGCAATGCCACGCCGCCCAGGCCGGCCTCTGGTTCCGCCATTATCCCGATTTCGAAACCCAGCTCGCCTACCTCCTCGATCATCCCGAGGCCCGCGCCGACCTCGGAAAGCGCGGACGCGACTATGTCCTCCGCGAATACGCCTGGCCCGTCATCGAACAAAAGTTCGTCTCGGCCCTCGACGCCCTTCTTCCTGTCCGTTCATCCCCCGCGAACAACCCATAAACCCAACCACCGAAAGGAAACCCATGAAACCCCGACAACTCCTCATCACCCTCCTGCTGCTCGCCGCCCTGGCTGGCGCTGTCCAAGCCGCCGATCTAGTGGCCAACGGCAGCGGCCTGCGCACCAAGCCCCTCCTGGGCGCGCTCTACGAGCTCGAGCTGCGCGTGCCCCCCGCCCTCCAGGGCGCCGACGCCAAAGCCCTCATCGAAGCCGACGAACCCATGCAGATGGTCCTCACCCTCAAAAGCGGACTCATCACCCGCAAGCGCTTTGTCGAAACCACCACCGACGGCTTCGCCAAAGCCGCCCGGTCCGGCTATCAGGCCGCCGAAACCGGGGCCTTCCTTGCCCAGTTCGACAACACCGAGTTCCGCAAAGGCGACATCGTCCTCATGACCTACGGCCCCGACGGGCTGGCCACCGTCTATCGCCAACTCGACGCCGAAGGCGGCGGCACCGACACCTCCCTCGCCACCATCCCCGGCCTCGAACTCAAAAAAGCGCTCTTCGCCATCTGGCTGGGCGACACCCCCGCGCAGGCGTCCCTCAAAAACGCCCTCCTCGGCGGAAAATAACCGACCCGGCCATATCATCATTCCGCGGCATCCGCGCGCGTCCCGCCCGGATGCCGCTTTTTGCCGCCACCCGTCCGGGCCCGTCAGTCCGGCTTGCAGACCTTTCTGGCGAGTGATAGGTTGAAAGGCAAATCTAAACCCAGTCTGCTGAAACCGGAGGTTCCCCCATGGCCACAACCATCACCCGCGAATTCCTCGAACAAATCCCCAAGACCGACCTGCACCTGCACCTCGACGGGTCCTTGCGGATCCCCACCCTCATCGAGCTGGCCAAAGAGGCCAACATCCCCCTCCCCTCCGAAACCGAGGAAGGCCTCAACGAACTGGTCTTCAAGGAAAAATATGAAGACCTCCCCGACTATCTCCGCGGCTTCGGTCTGACCTGCGCGGTGCTCCAAACCGCCGAAAACCTCGAGCGGGTGGCCTACGAACTCGCCCAGGACAGCATCGCCGAAAATGTGCGCTATATCGAAGTGCGCTACGCCCCCCAGCAGCATATCCACCCCGGCCTCTCCATGGATGAGGTCATCGAGTCTGTCAACCGCGGCCTCGAGCGCGCGCAAAAAGAGCACAACCAATCCCCCGCCGTGCGGCAGAACGGCGACATCCCCTTCCACTACGGCATCATCACCTGCGCCATGCGCTTCTTCAACCGCCACATGTCCGCCTATTACGCCCAGCTCTTCGATGTCATGCCCAACGCCCCCGCCAAGGAGGTCATCGCCATCGCCTCGCTCGAGCTGGCCCGCGCCGCCTCGCGCATCGCGCACGAAAAAGGCATCCCCGTGGTCGGCTTCGACATCGCCGGCGCCGAGGCCGGCTTCCCCGCCATTGACCACCGCGATGCCTATCAATATGCCCACGTGCACTTCATCAAGAAAACCGTGCACGCCGGCGAGGCCTACGGCCCCGAATCCATCTTCCAGGCCATCACCGAGTGCCACGCCGACCGCATCGGCCACGGCACCTTCCTCTTCGCCACCGACAAGGTCAAAGACCCCACCGTCAAGGACCCCGCCTATTACGTGTCCTGCCTCGTGGACTACATCGCCTCGCGCCGCATCACTCTCGAAGTCTGCCCCACCAGCAACCTCCAGACCATCCCGGCCATCCAAACCGTGGCCGACCACCCCCTCCGCCGGATGCTCGAAACCAACCTCTCCGTTTCCATCTGCACCGACAACCGGCTCGTCTCGCGCACCAACGTCACCCGCGAACTCGAACTCGTCTGCCAGCAACTGCCCGTCAGCGTGGCCAAGCTGCGCAACATCATTCTGGCCGGCTACAAAGGCTCGTTCTACCCCGGCCCCTACAACGAGAAACGCGCGCTCGTCCGCCAGGTCACCCAGCGCTATGACGAGCTGGCCGAGAAGCTCCTCGGACCGCAGCAGGATTGATGCCCCCCATGCGCCGCCCCCCCCTCCGAGCCTGCCGGATCCTGCTGCTGCTGATCCTGGCGCTTGGAGCGGGCTGCGTCTCGCTCGGCAACCGCCCCAAACCCCTGCGCATCGGCGTCCGCGCCAACGCCGCGCCCTTCTCCTATCGCCAGAGCCGCCAGTGGCAGGGCATCGAAATTGATCTCGGCCGCGCCTTGGCCGACCGCCTCGGCCGGCGCCCGGTCTTCATCGCCCTGCCGCCGGACGACCTCGTGCCCGCCCTCCTCGAACAGCGCGTGGATGTGCTCATGGCCGGCCTGGCCGTCACCGAAGACCTGCGTGTGCAAATTGACTTCGCCCCCCCCTATCTCGCCAGCGGCCAGGGCGTGCTCGTCCGCCGTGCCGACCTCCCCCGCGTGCCCACCCTCCGCAGCCTGCGCGCCGCCGTCGCCCGCGCCGCGGTCATCCCCGACAGCACCGCCGAAGCCCTCCTCGAGCGCTATTTTCCCCGCGCCAGCCACCACCCCTTCGCCAACCTCGACTACGCCGTCCAAGCCCTGCTCAATAATCGCGTGGATATGATTCTGGGCGACGCCCCCGCCCTCTGGGGTCAACTGCGCCGGCATCCCGACGCCCTCGGCATGGCCCCCGTGGTCTTCGCCCGCCAGGAAATCGCGTGGGGCTTCCGCCATGGCAACGCGCGCCTGCGCCAGGCCGCCCAGCTCGCGCTCGACGACTGGCAGCGCGACGGCACCCTCGAACGCATCCTGCGCGACTGGCTCCCCGTCTCTCCGTAATCCGGCCGCGTCAACCGCGCCGCCCCCGCCCCCCCCCTGTTTTACACCTGCTTGATCACCTGGCGCTCGCTCTCGGCCAGCAAGCGGTAAATCTCCTTCGGATCGTCCAGCCCGCGCATCTCGAACAGCAGGCTGGTCTGGTGGCACATCATGCACAGCCGCGCCAGCACATGCAGGTGGATGCGGTCATCCTGACAGCAAATCAAAAAGAAAATATCCGAGGTCGAGCCGTCCGGCGAACCGAAGGGAACCTGGCTCACCGTCTTGCCCAGCACCACAAAAGAGTCCTCGAACATATAGGGCTCGTGGTTGCGCGGGTGCAGCAGCGCCAGCCCCCCCGTCAGCGCCGTCGAACACAGCTTCTCCCGCTCCACCAGGCTTTCGTGCAGCTCCGACAAATAAAACACGTAGCCCGTCCGGTCCGCCAGCGTCACCATGTCGCGAATCACCGAGGCCTTGGTCCGGCTTTGCAGGGCCGGCTCGATCCACTCCGGACGGATCAGCTTGGCAATGATCTCGGCATCCGCCGACAAGTCATGGTAGTGCGCCGTGGTCTCCCGGTGAAAGTCCCGCAACGGTTTTTCGGCCAGGTCCAGCAACCGCTTCGAGGCCCATTCATCCAGCTCTTGATGCCGGAAAATCAGCCGCGGCCCGTGCCGCTCGCAAGGAATCTCGCCGCGGCGGGCCAGCTCCTCGACCTCCACTTCGGCCATGTGCAGGAACTCGGCCGCCTCCGCCAGATTAAGCACTCGATAAGGCATGGCGCGCGCGACCCGCTTCCTACAGCTTCAACAAACCCGCGGCAAAAGCCAGCAACAGCGCCACCGTCAGCCCCAGCAGCGCCGCGGTCATCGTCGGGAAAGGACCGCCATCGCGCCGGCGGCGCAGCAGCTTCGAACCCAGCGCCGCCCCCCCCGTCAGCAGCGTCAGCAGCAGCATGACCAGGAAAAACCGTGCGTTTTGTCCGGCCCATTCCGCCGTCGTAGCCCCGGGCGATCCCGAGCCGCCCATCGCCGCCTTGCCCACCAGCGGCAAAATCATGCACTGGAACAAAAACAGCAGCCCGAACACCACCGCCAGCACCTGCCCTGTCAGAGGCGCGGCATACAGCTCCGCCGGACTCGAGGGCTCGGTCGCCTGCGGCAGCGGGGCCTTTCTGGATTTGGGTGCGGAACTCATGCGACGTGTATTATCCCCGTTCAGCCGATGGTTTCAAGCTCAACACGCAACTTTTTCCCGATTTTTTGCCCGCGGGAATGCGTCCCGCCTCCCCCTGCGCGCCGTGCAAACCGCGCCCTTCGCATTGCCATTCCCCCGTGCCGTGGTATAGTCCCTGCCTTATAGAAAGGAAGAAACCGTGAGCACACCCCTCGACGACATCCCGATCCGCAAAGCCCGCTTCGGCGATGCCCGGGCCATCTTCCAGCGCATCAAGGCCCACCCCGAGGAACTCGTCCCGCGGCCCCTCAGCGACATCATGCTCAACATTGACCGCTTCCTGGTGGCCGAGCTCGACGGCGAAATCGTCGGCACCGCCTCCTGGGCCGTCCTGCCCGAGCTGGACCCCGACAAAAACCCCTCCATCGAAATTCAATCCGTCTCCGTCCGCAAAGACCTCCAGACCCGCGGCCTTGGCCGGCGGCTGGTCGAAGCCGCCATGAAACGCGTGGCCGAGTTCCGCCCCCATCAAATCATTGTGCTGACCTTCACCCCCCCCTTCTTTGCCAAACTGGGCTTCACCCCCATTTCCAAGGAAACCATCCTCTATAAACTCTATAAAGGATGCATGAACTGCGCCAAATACGACAACCCGCTCACCTGTCCGGAAGTCGCCATGGCCTACACCCCCGACCCCGGAGCCGCCTCGTAATGCCGTCCCCCCGCCCCCGCCCCGCCCGCCTGTTCATTCTTGCCGCGCTGCTGGCCGCGCTCCTGCCCTCCCTCGCGCTGGGCTGGGCCGGCATCCAGCATATGCACATCACCCGGGCCGCCGCCCGCAATGTTCCCAACGAAATGGTCGGCTTCCGCGCCTTCGCCCGCCCCATGGTCTATCCCAGCATGTTCCCCGACCTCTGGCGCTTGTGGGATGCCGCCGAAGGCCCCCGCCACTACTTCGAACCCGACCGCCTGCCGCCCGGTTTTGACCTCGGCGCCCTCAGCACCGACCGCCTCCACGCGTTCCGCAACCAGCTCAGCGTGAAACCCGACCTCCTGGGCATCGGCCCCTGGACCATCAACGACCTGATGGAGGACATGACCGAGGCCATGCGCACCAACGACTGGATGTGGGCCGCCCGCTGCGGATCCGCTCTGGCCCATTACCTGGGCGACCTCCACATGCCCCTGCACTGCACCCGCAACTACAACGGCCAGGAAACCGGACAATACGGCGTGCACCACCGCGTCGAGTCCGACATGACCAAGTCGTTCGTCGGCTCGCAGGACATCCTGCCCCCCCCCGCCGTTTATCTCGATGAGCCCTTCCGCGCCATCATGGGCTGGTGCCTCGAGTCCGCCGATGCCGCCGTGGAAATCCTGACCGCCGACCGCGCCGCCACCGCCGTGGCCGAAGGCGCCACCGACTCCGAAACCTATTACCTCAAACTCTGGGAGCTCACCTCCGACATCATCCTCGAGCGTCTCAGCTCCGCCGCCGGCAACCTCTCCTCGATCTACTACACCGCCTGGGTCAACGCCGGCCGCCCCGCCATCCCCGAACCCTTCGAAGAACTGCCCGTCTTCTCCATCTTCTCCGGCGTCGGCATCGATCCGCCCGAATTCGAAAACCGCCAGCGCAGCAGCCAGCAGCGCAAATACGACCTCATCATCTGGAGCGTCATGGGCGCCATCTGCGTCATCGTCATCGCCTCCTCGCTCTACCGCGGCGCCAAACTCCGCAAAGCCCTCAAGGCCAAGTGAAGCGGGCCCGCCTCGATCTGCTGCTTGTCGAGCGCGGCCTCGCCGAAAGCCGCGAAAAAGCCAAACGCCTCGTCCTCGCCGGCGACGTCCTCGTGGATGGCCGCCCCGCCACCAAGGCCGGCCACGAAATCCCCGTGGATTCCGCCCTGACCATCCGCCAGCCCGAACGCTTCGTCGGGCGCGGCGGCTTCAAACTCGAAGAAGCCTTCCTCCGCTTTCCGCAGCTTTCCGCCCGGGAGCGCGTCTGCGTGGACATCGGCGCCTCCACCGGCGGCTTCACCGACTGCCTTCTCCAGCACGGCGCGGCCCGGGTCCATGCCGTGGATGTCGGCAAGGCCCAGCTCCATCACCGCCTCGCCGCCGATCCCCGCGTGATCATCCACGACGCCTGCAACGCCCGCCACCTCCAGCCCGGCGACCTCCCCGAAACCCCCTCCCTCGCCGTAGCCGACGTCTCCTTCATCTCCCTCCGCCTGATCCTGCCCGCCCTCGATCGCATCCTCGCCGTCCCGGCCGACATCGTCGCCCTCGTCAAACCCCAGTTCGAAGCCGAACGCCACGAAGTCAGCCACCGCGGCGTCATCCGCGACCCCGCCATCCGCCAACGCGTCGTGGCGGCCATCCGCGACTTCGCCGAATCCACCCTCCATTGGCAAACCCAGGGCATTTGCGAGTCGCCAATCCGGGGCCCGGCTGGTAACGTCGAGTTCCTGATCTATTGGAAGAAGCCGTCATGAACATTGGAGTGATTGCCAATCTTGCCAAACCCGCCGCCGCCGCCACCTTGGGCGAGCTGGCGCGCGTGGCCGGCGAACTCGGCGCCACCCTCGTGGCCTGCGACCGCCAAACCGCGCGCCTCGCGCCGGGCGCCCGGTTCGTCACTCCCGCCCGCCTGGCCAAAGCCGTCGATGTCGCCATCTCGCTGGGCGGCGATGGCACCGTCCTCCAAACCGTGCGCACCCTCGATGGCGCGCCCACCCCCCTCCTTGGCATCAACCTGGGCAACCTCGGCTTCCTGACCGGCGTGCCCGACGCCAAGGCCACCGACGCCCTGCGCGCCATCGTGGCCGGCGCCTACGACATCGCCGTCTATCCCCTGCTCGAAGCCCGCCTGCTCAACACCACCGGACGCAAGCGCCGCCTGCCCGCCCGCGCCCTCAACGACATCGTCCTCGGCTGGGGCGCCTCGCCGCGCGCCACCATGATCGAGCTGGAAGTCAACCACAGCCCCGTCGCCTCCTTCGTGTGCGATGGCATGATCGTGGCCACCCCCGTCGGCAGCACCGGCCATGCCCTCTCCGCGGGCGGCCCCATCCTCCACCGCGACACCGCCACCCTCCTCATCGAACCCATCTGCCCCCACGCCCTCGGCAACCGCTCCGTCGTCATCCCCAACACCGACGTCATCGGCCTGCGCATCGCCACCCCCCGCAAAAAACTGCTCCTCTCCATTGACGGCTGCACCCAGGGCTGGATCGGCGGCAACGATCTCATCGAAATCCGCACCGCCCCCGAAACCGTCCGCTTCATCCATCTTTCCGACTACTCCTGGTTCCGCCTCCTCTCCCAAAAACTGCACTGGCGCGGCTCGAGCGCGGACCCCAAATAACCCCGCGCCGTCCCCCCTCCCGCCACGCGAAAACCCCGTTCCCGGGGCTTCACCGTTGACATCCCATCGCCCCCGCCACACAATGCCCAACCTGATAACGAATGTAAACGGACCTTCCCGGTCCGCCAACAAACCCAAAGGAATCACCATGAAACAAATCTCGATCGGCCTGATGCTGGCCCTTCTGCTAACCTTGACCGCTTGCAACCGCGATCAGGAACCCGCCGCGGCTCCCGCCAAGGCCGACGAAGCCCCCGCTGCCGCGGTCGTCGCTGAACCCGCCCCCGAGCCCATCGCCGACGTCGAGGCCGATGCCGATGACGCCGTCGCCGAAGACCAGGCCGACCAACTCGTGGCTCTGGTCAACCAGCGCCCCGTCACCGAAGGCCAAATCCGCAAAATGATGAATATGGTGCTCGAACAGGTCAGCGGCATGATCCCCGAAGAAGAACTCGCCCGGCGCATCCCCGGGTTGCGCGAAAAAATCATCGAGGAAATCATCATGCAACAAGTCCTGCTGAGCGTTGCCACCCAGGAAGGCCTTAGCATCTCCGAAACCGAGTTCAACGAGACCCTCAACGAAATGGCCGCGGAACTGCCGCCCGAAATCACGGTCGCCGACTTCAAGGAAAAGATGGGCTTCTCCGATGATGATCTGCGCGAGCAGATGCTGATCCGCAAGCTGATGATGTCCCGCGCCCAGGCCACCGCCGTCCCCTCCGAGGACGAAATGCGCGCCTTCTATGACGAAAACAGCGATGGCTTTTCCCAAGGTGAAACCGTCGCGGCCTCCCACATCCTCCTCCGCGTGGATCCCGACGCCGGCGCCGAAACCAAGGCCGAGCAGCTCGAGCGCATCCAGAACCTCCGGGCCCAATTGCTCGAGGGCGCCGACTTCGCTGAACTCGCCGGCGAAAACTCGGACTGCCCCTCCAAGAGCAACGGCGGCGACCTCGACCTCTTCGGCCGCGGCCAGATGGTTCCTGAATTCGAAGATGCCGCCTTCTCCCTCCCGGTCGGCTCCATCAGCGAACCCGTCGAAACCGCTTTCGGCTACCACCTCATCAAGGTCACCGAAAAAAACGAGGCCAAAACCCTCGCCTTCGAAGACGTGCGCGAACGCATCCGCGATATGCTCCAGGCGCAGAACCAGCAGGAATCCGTGGTCAACTATCTCGACGGCCTCCGCAAAAACGCGGTCATCGAGCGCTTTGACGAAGTCCCCTCCGACGATGTCCTGGAAAGCGACGAGATCCCCGTCGTCGAGGCCGAATTCCTGGATGGCCCCGACGCCAACGTGGACGCCGACGCCGAAGAAGACACCCCCGCCGAAACCATTGAAGAGGCCATCGAGGAAACCGCCGAAGCCGTCGAAGAAGCTGCCGGGGAAGCTGTCGAAGACGCGGAGGAATTGAGCGAAGCTGCCGCTGACGCCGCGGCTGAGGCCGCCGAAGAGACCGTCGAAGCCGTCGAAGAAGCTGCCGAAGAAGCCAGCGACCTCGTGGACAACATCGTCGCAGCCTCGAAGGCCGTGGTCGAAGATGTGGTGGAAACCGTCGAAGACGCCGCTGAAGCCGTCGCCGAAAAAGCCGAAACCGTCGCCGAAAAAGTCACCGACCTCATCACGGAAACCGACCAAGAATAACCCCTTTCACCCCCAACCCAGCCCCCGGGCCTCCCGGGGGCTTTTTCATGCCCCGCCTCTTATATTATTTTTCCTGAGTTCCGCACACCCCGAAAATCTCGCTGTAAGTCATTGCATGGCAACAGGGCAATTTCATTTTTGGGTGTCCCAGCCCCCAAAAGCCGTATGTTTTCCCGCAGGAATTCTGACGTAAATCCGACTGCCAACGGCAAATTTCACCAGAAAACATAAGGATCACCTTGGAAAATCCTTCCTGGAATCCCTTTCTCTATCATTTCTCCACGACAAAACCCTCGAAACTCAAAAAATCTGAACTCCTATCCTGGATAATTCACGCGACAAGTCCGGCCCGGATGCAAGGCAGGCGGGGTGAAGCTGTATGGACAACCTGCGAACCCCGAATAACGCCGCAGACGGCTTGGAATCGTCGCGCCAAGGGGCAACATGGATGAAAAATAATTTCAGACTTCCTGATCTCGGAGGAAATTGCGTTGGCACGATTCCGCCGTTGAGGTCGGGAAGCCTGCCCTGGCAAGGGCTGACATCCCCGCGAGTTTGTAGTCCCGCCTTCAGGCGGCATGTCCCGATCGTTCCGCCTGAAGGCGGGACTACGAACCGGTCATTCCGGAGGCGGGGCAACGCCTTGATTCATTCGGCAATCAAATAGGGCGATAGCCGCCAACGGAAGCGACAGCCAGCGGGGGAAAACAACTCACAGAATCCGCCATGTCCCTTTCGATGTCGCGCCCCCCAATAGTGCCAAAGCAATTTCCGCAAAATCCACCAAAACCCCATCGAGGTCAGGAAGTCTAAATTTTATACAAATATCCGCATTACCTGGATAATTCACGCGACAAGTCCGACCCGGATGCGAGGCGTGCGGGGTGAAGCTGTATGGACATACTGCGAACCCCGCAGAACAAAGCAGACGGGTTGGAATCGTCGTGCCTTGGGTCAACATGGATGAAAACTGAATTTTTTATGATTATTTCCGCATCATGCTGCCCTGCAGCAAATAACAATACTTTCATCCATGTTGATGAATAATCCAGGTTACAATGCGCAAGCCGCAGTCCTCCCGGCTTGCTTGCCCGTGA
>LSQX01165429.1_pt1 | contig 20414 bp, 19 predicted proteins | sample 654561 | NCBI WGS metagenome assembly LSQX01 (sample SAMN04489861, study PRJNA283612) | anaerobic digester metagenome | isolation source: 4 biogas reactors fed with cattle manure at either 37C or 55C with and... | place: Denmark: Kongens Lyngby | collected 2014 | reverse complement strand
CGCTTATATAATGATGACCGGCCCCTGATTGTAGTAGCCTATGTGAGTGCTTACGGATATACCGAAACTTTAGCCAACAGCATCATTGAAGGGATCGCAATGATCGGCGATTTCAATGTTCAAAAACATGACCTGGTCTATGCGGAACTAGATAGAGTTCTGCAGGGCATCAATGAGGCTGACGGTCTGCTGGTGGGTTCATCTACTATCAACGGTGATGCCTTGCCCCCGATCTGGCGACTGCTTATTAACTTGTCTCCCATCACTCATGCCGGCAAGGTAGCGGCAGCCTTTGGCTCCTATGGCTGGAGCGGCGAAGCTGTACCCAGTATTGAGGCACGTTTTAATTCTTTGCGAATGAAGGTCATACCTGGACTGCGGGTGCGGCTGAAACCCAATAATAATGATCTGGATAAGGCTTTTCAGCTGGGGATGGACTTTGCCAAGACGATCCAGCAGCAAAAACAGGATGTTTCTAAGTTAAGGTGGCGCTGCCTGGTGTGCGGTCATATACATGAAGGAGCGGAACCGCCAGCGATATGTCCGGCCTGTGGGCTGGGTCAAGAAAACTTCGAATTGATACAGGCCGAGGATGCATTTGCCAATGATACCGAGGAAAGGTTTGTGGTCGTAGGCGGAGGGATCGCGGCACTATCGGCAGCTCAGGCTATCCGTGAGCGAAACAAAACAGCTGCTATAACTATGGTAACCGATGAACCAGTGCTTCCTTATTACCGTACTATGCTATCTGATTATCTGGGCGAAGAGCTGAATGCGGAACGGTTATTTGTACACGACTTGGCCTGGTATCGTGAGAACCGCATTGATGTTCTAACTGATCAACGGGTTGTTAAGCTGGACAGCAGTGCACGCCAGGTGGAAACCAAAGACGGAACGGTCATCAGTTATGATAAATTGATCATCGCGACCGGAGCCGCCAGCAATGTTCCTCCTTTCAAGGGGGTTGATCTCCCTGGTGTTTATACTCTGCGCAGTCTTTTGGATGCTCGTCGGTTGAAAGAGGCCCTCCAAGAGGCCAAAAAAGCCGTAGTTATCGGTGGGGGCGTCTTAGGACTGGAAGCAGTGGAAGAATTGATCGGCCTGGGATGGGAAGTAGCGGTGGTGGAGTATAATGAACGACTGATGCCCAGACAACTTGATCCGCAAGCTTCCAATATACTGAAAGATTTGATGGAAGCTAAAGGGATCGCCTTGCATCTGGGGGTAGCCACCGAAGAAATCGTTGGTGAGAGCTCGGTGCAGGGAGTGCGCCTCAACAACGGGCAGACCCTCCCCGCTGACTTGGTTATTATTTCTACCGGCGTGAAGCCCCAGGTGGAGTTGGCTCAGGAGGCTGGCCTGAATATTCAGCAGGGAATAGTGGTAGATCAGCAAATGCGTACCAATATTGATGGAATCTATGCGGCCGGGGATGTAGCCCAATTCGGTGAACGGGTCATCGGGCTGTGGCCGGTATCTTTGGAAATGGGTCGGGTAGCGGGAGCTGTTGCGGCGGGGGATTGGGTTGAGTTCAAAATGCCTACGCTTTCTACAGTACTGGCGGCCTTTGATCGCGAGATCTTTTCCATTGGTGAGGTCAATTTCCCAGATGACCAGATCAGGAAGGTAGTAGTTGAAGATCCGACTACCGGTTATTTCAAGAAAAGCTATCTGAAAGATGGAGTACTGGTGGGAGAGATCATCATTGCCCAACAGGTGGACAGCAGTGCCAGCCTGCAACAATTGGGCAGGGACAGCCAGGGTGAGAAGGTTCATAATAAATGGAAGTGCCGGGTGTGTGGTTATATTCATGAAGGCCCGGAACCACCAGAGATATGCCCTGTTTGCGGAGCTGGGCCGGATGACTTTGAACCGGCCGATTAAAGGAACCTATTACTATTCTTGCTCTTTCCGGGCGGAAGATTATATGGTGGTGCGTCGATGTTGTCTTATTTATTGATCATTTTGGTAGGATTGGTTGCCGGAACCCTGGGTGCAATAATAGGTGTTGGCGGTGCAGTGGTTATGCTGCCCGCCTCCGAATTTTTGATGAATCTGTCCACTGTAGATTCTATAGGCACCACATTATTTGCGGTTATGTTCACGGCTTTATCTGGGGGCTGGGCACATTATCGGCAGGGAAATGTCAATGTATCCTGGGGGTTACGAGTCGGCTTAGGCGGATTGCTTGGGGTTGTCCTGGGTTCCTACCTATTTAAGGAATATCTGAGCACCCAGGAACATCTACTAACTTTAATGCTGGCTGTTTTATTCGCCTTTTTGACCATTCGCATGGCGAAAGATACTTGGCAGGAAATAAAGAACCGTGACAGTGGTCAGAATCAGACTAGTTCAAAGGCACCGCTTTGGACTATGCCCATTGTAGGGCTGGTAGTTGGATGTTTAACGGGTGTATTGGGATTGGGTGGAGGATTCCTTATTGTACCGGCTATGATCTGGTTGTATGGAGCTCCTCCTTATCTGGCAGTGGGAACTACGCTCCTGGCTATTCTCCCGATTACGGCGGTGGGAGCCTTCGCTAAGTTAAGCCAAGGATTTGTGGTATTACCAATTGCGTTACTAATGGGTGTGGGCACTCTGATAGGTACTCAACTGGGTGCACCGGTCACTCGCTTTATCAAACCAGCGGTATTTAAGGGGATATTTACCCTGCTGTTTATCCTGCTTACCATTAGTTATCTAGCTAGTAGCTTGGCATATTAATAACTCATCAAGTTATGACTCTCTGTTATCGATAATCTTAACAGAGAGATAGACTAGTGAGGTGACAAGGTGACCATAAGCGATAGATTTATTGCATCTGTGAAGAAGAGCACCAATCTCTGGATAGGCCTATGGGTATTGCTGCTCTTGAATTTGTTGATTATTTTTGTACTAACCAAAATCTTCTCCTGGATGGTCTTGGTGGTATTTGTTCTGTTGTGGGTTGTAGGTATTATATTCCTTCATAGAATAGCCCATTCCACTCCGGCTGAACCAGATATTGATGCTGACTTGCGCTTACGTTTACAAGATTTGATGGAAGAGATCCGGCCATACTGTGAAGAAGTCTTTGACCAAAAGGTGAATGGATTTCTGGACCCCATAGAACAAGACTATCAGCAAAGATTCAGTATGGGGTTGTCCTGGTTATGGGAAAAAGTTAGTGACTTCTATGTGCAAGTAGAACACAGTGCCCAGGAAGGACGCTCCATTTTTCAGCTTATTGATGCGTCGAATGAAGACAAGATGAAAATTATCGAGCGATTGCAGGAAGGTGCTCATCAGGTTTTGACCGTCATGGAGGATGTACAAAGGCGCCGCTTTGATGATGAAGACGAAATTCGGAAACGGCTTCAAACCAAGACCAGCGACTTTCGCAATAGTATGCTGCGGGAAAAGCAATACTTCTATGAGTATGTTTATAAAATGCTGCTTGAACAAGCCCGCTCTCAAGGCATAGAAGCGGAAATGGCAGAACACTTGAGCCCGGTGCGACTAGGACAACAGTTTGGTGTAGTTGTGGAGAGGTCTTTAGAAAGCCGGGTGGTTGATTTTCACAACTCTTTGTTAGATGACTTGGAGGACTTTTCCGCTGATGTAGTGGGACGTTTTCAAAGGTCTACCGCTCAGGTATTTAATCATTTCCGTGATATGAAAAGCCTGCTGACCAGATTGAACGAAATGTCCGGTAATACTTCTGGACTGGCAGCCCGCAGGTTGGATGAGTATTTGCTGCAAATAAGTCAGCTGGAGGAGCAAGCCGGCGAGACATTAGTAAGTTTGGCCTGGCAGGATATAATAGTGGAGAAACGCTGGGATGAGATCCAAGAACAGCTGTTTTTCATTAAAGATCAAGTTGTACAAAGCGTAGGTGAAGACTCACTGGAGTACATCGAGGGAGCCTTGAACGAGGCTATTCCGGGATTATCCGCCATGCCCCGGGATGCTGCCAGTGCCCTATTCTATAAAGCTTTGCTCGATGCTGAATTGATCTATCATGTTTATACAGAAAATAATCTAACCCAGGTGTTGAACGATGGAGTATTCAGCCTGTTACAGTTTGTGCGACCTTTGGAACTTCAAGCCGCTAACACTATTCGCCTGACTGATCAGAATCTGAATCGGCTGAGAAAAAGAAAAGCACTGGTTAAAGAAGGTAGCTTTCAGGCGTTGTTTGAACGAGTATATGGGGCTGTAGAGCAACACCAGCCCTTATCAGCCCATTTACTAGAGGGAGTCTTCCCCCTGAAATTCCAGCAGTTTGCCAGCAATCCCTATCTCAAGAATACCCCGGACAACTTGAATCAGGCTGCCTGGATGATGTTTGATTATGCCATAGATAATGAAAACCTACCGGAAGACATCTATCTGTTGGTAGGATTACTGTTGGTCGTTCATCAGATTCGTGACCAATATATCCAGCCATTTAATAGCATGCCAGTAGGAGTAAAAGACCCCGAGGAAGTCCATACTACCAGGGCGGTTACCTATCAAGCCCTAGCCATCCTTTTACAGAACGATTTTACCGGTCTAAAGGGAGACAGGGCTGAGAGATAAGTAAGACATTAGGCTATCTTTCGGGGGATATAATATTTACCAGCTAATATAGCAAAGGAGAATAATATGTTTCCTCTTCGGGACAGTACTCCCAGCCACCACTTTCCCTTAGTTACAATTCTGCTTATACTTACCAATACATTGGTTTTTATATATACCGTCTCCCAGGGAACGTACGGCATGGAAGAAATATTCTATACCTTTGGGCTGGTTCCAGCTTATTATTCCCAGCCTTACGGCGCACCGATTGGCTACCTGTCTTTTATTACTTCGACATTCATGCATGGCGGCTGGATGCATCTTATCGGCAATATGTGGATACTGTGGTTATTTGGCGACAATGTTGAAGACCATATGGGGTCAGGCCGTTTTTTACTATTCTATCTGGTGTGCGGTATAGCAGCAGGATTGGCCCATTATTTTGTTAACTCCACCTCATCAATACCAGTTGTAGGCGCCTCAGGAGCGGTAGCTGGGGTAATGGGAGCTTATTTTTTGATGTTTCGCCATGCCCGTATACTCACCTATATACCGCCCTTTTTTCTATTCACTGTACCAGCCTGGGTCTACCTGGGATTCTGGGGTGTTTCTCAATTATGGAGCGGAGCTACTGAGTTAGCTTTTAACAGTTATGGGCAAATTGCCTTTTGGGCTCACATTGGCGGCTTCGCAGCCGGAATGACCCTTTATTCGTTTTTTGTTAAGAAGGACAGAATTGAGCAAATTCCCGAATGATCTGAAACTCCAGTAATGATTGGACGGTATAAAATCCATTCGGCGCCGGAACATGTTTACTTACTGCATCTGTGTCCCCCGCAACAAAAGATCCAGTTCTTCGCTGGCTAGCAGTCCTTGTTCACTGCTGTTTTGCAGAAAATAGATGGTATTTTCAATTCTCTCTTGGCTGGCCTTGATCTCATGCCAATGTTGTTCTTCTTCGTAGAGGTTCATGCATTCCTGTAGGTCACTAGCACGGCCGGTTTCCAAAAAATAACGAAACATTTCCAAGGTCTTTTTATCCTGATAATCAGAATGAACAGCAGATTTATCCAAAATACTGTTATACAGATCCAGCGCATGACTGGCTCTTCTCATTTTGGCTTCCGCTTCATCTATATCATTAAAACAGCGATCATACAAAGCCTGATGGCATGCTGCCCAATTTTCCAGCAATCGCTTGTAGCGATCACAGGCTTTTTCGTATTCCCGATAGCGGATAAAGTACACTTTAACATCGTAGTTGTAGCGATTGCCTTCCTGCTCCTGCTTTTTCCTCATGGAACGGGCCCGGGAAAAAGGTATTAAATTATCGAGGCGCCGTTCCTCTACATCCTTGACCGGCTTATCAGGAATCTCATCAGGCTCGCAAGGGGCCAGGTTCTCCTGTTCTACTATGGCATAACGCTGTTCCAAAAGCTTGCGCAAATAGTTGGTGTGCCGATTGATCTGCTCAATTTCCTGCAGAGATAGGATAGACATATCCAATTCGCGAATCAAGTCGGGGGTAGACTTTTTGCCTTTACGGGCTTTGGCGTACTGCTGCAGTTCCTTATTTAGTATGGCCGGTCGGCTTAGATTATTGAGTAGTTCCAGGTCAAAAGCAGTTAAAACATGTTCGGGGTCAGCCGGTTCTTTGCAAAAATAGAAACGGGTATTGGTTTCCGGGTAGTAATACGGCCCAATAGTTTTCAGGTAGGGATTATTAACAAATGACTGCAGATCTGATTCCGCTTCTAATTGATCATCAATCAGATTAAGCCATACCCGTGCCATATCTGATAGAGCCGAATCATCAAAAGAGATCTGCTGTAGAGTAAGGTAAACTTCGTTAGTAATGCGCACTGCTCCGTTGTAGTAATAAAATAAAACTTGACGGGGAAGAGCATTCAGGAGTACTGATGAATCAAGATGATCTGGGTTCTCCTTGTTTAAGAAGGGGTAAAACATTAAAATCCTCCTTTTAAAGACTACAGGTTCGTATCAATAATTTCTATAAAATACCAATAATTCCTGCTAAAGGGAAAAATAAATTTTACTATCAGGTCCTTTGCAAAAGGAGCGGCTTTATTTTCCGGCTATAATTACCTATAATAGGTTAGTAAAAGGAGGAGAAAGCATGGCCAATCTACCCTGGTTCGCAGAGAAAATGTCTGAGTATGATCCTGCCTATCATAAGATGCTGGAACAGATGGCCTCAACCGCCTTATCCCCATCTGCTCTGGATAAAAAGACCATGTTGTTAATATTGGTAGCCTTGGATGCCCTCAAAGGGGCCGGACAAGGAGTCAAAGTACTGGCCGATCAGGCTCGGCAGGCAGGCGCCAGCGAAGACGAAATCAAGGAAGCGTTAAGACTGGCGTATTATGTCAGCGGAATGAACACGGTCAAAGCCTCACTGCAGGCTTTTAGTGAAAAATAAGTGATTTGATAAAAGGTGATTTTGCATAAATTCTAATTATGCAAAACACTCAAATTAAATTTTAGGAGTAAAAACATGTTTAAAGCGGTTCTATTTGACTTAGATGGTACCTTGTTGGATATAGATATGGATTACTTTATACCTCAATATTTTCGCAAGATGGTCATTATGGCGCGAGAAGCCGGGTATTCGGTGGCAGATCAATTAGTGGAACAGGTTTGGCAATCCACTGGTGCTATGATTGCCAATCGTGATTCCCAGTTGCTCAATGAAGAGGTATTTACTGAGAATTTTTACCGGAACTGGCCCATTTCCCGTGAAGATTTTGAACCCTTTTTCGAACGCTTCTATGACCAAGGGTTTCCCGAACTACAAAAACATAGTCGCCCATTTCCGGGTATTCCGGAAATGATGCAGCAGGTGTTTGAACGGGGCTTGAAAGTGGTGGTAGCTACTAATGCGGTGTTTCCGATGACAGCTCTGCAGCAGCGGCTTGATTGGGCGGGTGTAGGCCATTTTGATTATGAATTGATAACCTCCTATGAAGTAATGCATTTTTGTAAACCGCATCCGGAATATTACCAGGAAATAGCTGGCAACCTAGGAGTGAAACCGGAAGAATGTCTTATGGTGGGCAATGATATCGGTGAAGATCTGCCGGCGGGAACTATAGGTATGAAGACTTTTCTAGTTGAAGATATGTTAATAAACAAGGGACAAGATCTAACTCCTGACTGGCGGGGACATCTGCCTGACCTTTACAGATTCATGGGACAATTATGATCCATGTCCATCCGTTATTTGCCGGACATAATCTACCCCTTGCCCGGGTAATCTTTTAACAAAAGTCACCCTGGGCGGAGGTGGTAAAATGTCGCAGCAAAAAACCCGGGACAAGAAAAAGAAATTCCTGACCGAGTACGATCTCTTAAAGATGGAAATTGCCAAAGAATTAGGACTGTGGGAGCAAATAGAAAAAGAAGGCTGGGAATCGCTTAGTAATGCAGCTTGTGGCCGTGTAGGTGGGATCATGAGTAGGCGGATGAGAGAAAAGCGCCAGCAATCTGAGTAGAAAGCCTGGCATGGATTGCCAAAGAATCAACCAGTTAATGTATAATAAGAGAAATCAATGTTTAATGGGGTGGGTCTAGTGGCTCAAGAAAAATCTTATACTCCCGATGAAGTGGCAGAACTACTGAAGATTTCTAAATATACCGTCTATGAAATGGTTAAAAGAGGAGATTTATCGGCCTACCGTATCGGGCGTAAGTTGAGATTCCAGGAGTCGGATATTGAAGAATATATAAAAAGAGCCAAAGGAATGGATAATGTTTATACTGGTGTTGTAGTGAACAAGGACGGAGAGAAATCTTTCCAAACAGGCCCTGTGTCAATCAGACTGGTGACGGAGATCGAAGGCGATGCACGGGTAATGATTGAACCGGATGATATTATTCTTGCCAAGAATATAGTCAAAAGCAGTGCGCGTAATGTTTTAAAGGGAAAGATCGAAACCGTTGAAGATCGTGGTTCTTTGTTTAAAATAGGGATCAAGGTTGGGATAATGCTTTATGCAATTATTACTCGCTCCTCCTATTTAGACATGAAAATAGCACCGGGCGATTCTGTTTACGCAATTTTCAAGAGCACCTCAGTACGGGTGCTATCGTAATACTTTCCATAAGGAAGACAAGGGGACAATGCCTTGTCTTCTTTTGATTTTGTCTTCTATCCGTCCCCCCTGGCTCCTCGAGGATACTAGTTTTTAGGAGAGGGATAAAATGCGAGATATTGACCGTGTACAAGCCTATTTGCGGCAACGTATGCCGCATCTGCATGCTATTGAATTTGAACAGGATACCAGTACCTCAGCCTTGGCGGCAGCTGCTTTAGGCACCGAGGTGGGGCAAATTGCGAAGTCTATGCTCTTTAAGACTAAGACCGGGGGATACTATCTAGTAGTTTCCGCTGGTGATGTGCGTATGGATACCAAAGCACTGCGTGATCTGGTCGGTTCCAAAGTACGAATGGCCAACTCGGAAGAAGTGCTGGAGATTACCGGTTTCCCGGTGGGGGGAGTATGTCCTTTTGACCTAAAAGTGGATGTGCCCATTTATCTGGATGAAAGCCTGAAAAGATATGAAGTTGTCTACGCTGCTGCCGGTACGGCCAATTCTGCTTTGCCGATAACCTATGCTGAATTAATGGAAATTACTAATGGAAAGTCCTGCGACGTTTCCATTCTCACTGAGCCTTAAGGAACAACTTGCGCTATAATCTCCTTTACCCGTCCTCCTATTTGCCACTCAAAATTGATCACCTTGTAGTATACCTGGATAGAATTCACGCCGTAATAATAAGTAATTGCTATAATAGAATAAGCTAACTGGTGCACTGAACTTCTTTAAGGGAGCAGGATATGAATGAATTTGATACTTCCACTGGGACATTGAATTTTGTCCACCTCCATAATCATACCGAATACAGCCTATTGGACGGGGCTTGCCGCCTGAAAGACCTGGTATCTCAAGCCAAGAGCCTGGGGATGCCGGCGGTAGCTATTACCGATCATGGTGTACTGTACGGAGTGATCGATTTTTACCGAGAAGCCAAAAAGCAAGGTGTCAAACCCATCATTGGCTGCGAGGTTTATGTGGCCCCACGCAGCCGCTTGGATCGAGAAGCACGCATTGATGACAAATTGCATCATCTGACTTTGCTATGCCAGAATGAAATTGGCTACCGCAATCTGGTTCAATTGGTCAGCCGGGCTTTTTTAGAGGGGTTTTACTATAAACCGCGGGTAGATCGAGAATTACTCAGTATGTATCATGAGGGACTTATTGCTCTGTCAGGTTGTGTAGCCGGCGAGATCCCCCGGCTCATTTTGGCCGGGCGAACTGAGGAAGCTGAGCAAGCTGCCTATTTCTACCGTGACCTATTTGGCCAGGACAACTATTATTTGGAGATACAGAATCACGGTATGCCTGAGGAAAAGAAGGTTTGTCAGGCCTTATATGCCTTGAGTGATAAGACGGGGATACCTCTGGTAGCCGCCAATGATCTGCATTATATAAAACGGGAAGATGCGCCGGTACATGATGTATTGCTGTGTATTCAAACTGCATCGGTGATAAATGATGAACAGCGCATGCGTTTTCCAGGCAGTGAGTTTTACTTAAAAACTGCCTCGGAAATGGAGGCTCTGTTTCCCGATCATCCTGAAGCACTGCAAAACACCTTGAAAATTGCGGAACGCTGCCAGGTCGACTTTGAATTCGGCCATTTTCATCTACCCCGCTTTGATCTGCCGGCCGGTTATTCAGCAGAATCTTATCTGGATGAACTGGTAAAGAAGCGTTTTACTGAACGCTATCCCCAGGCGGAAGATCATGTAGTACAGCGCTTGGAGTATGAACTGAATACCATAAAACAAATGGGCTTTGCTGGTTATTTTCTCATCGTGCAGGATTTAGTTTATTGGGCCAAGACTCATGGGGTGCCGGTAGGACCGGGACGTGGGTCTGCTGCCGGCAGTCTTGTCTCCTATGTGTTGGGTATCACTACTATAGATCCCCTGGCTTACAATTTGTTGTTTGAACGGTTTCTGAATCCGGAACGGGTCAGCATGCCTGATATTGATATTGATTTTTGCTTTGAAAAACGTGACCGGGTCATTGAATACATAATAGAGAAATACGGGGCTGATCGAGTAGCCCAGATCATAACTTTTGGTACTATGGCGGCCCGGGCAGCCATTCGCGATGTCGGCCGAGTCTTGGATGTTCCTTATGGGGAAGTGGATCGTATCGCCAAGATGGTTCCGGCGGAACTAGGGGTGACCATTGACCGGGCTCTGGAAGTCTCACCTGAACTGATACAGGCTTACGAAAACGACTACAATACGCGCCGTATCATTGACTTTGCCCGAGCTATCGAAGGCATGCCCCGCCACGCTTCCATTCATGCGGCGGGAGTAGTTATTGGTGCCCAACCGCTGCAAAAGCTGCTGCCCCTACAGAGAACTGCTGATGGTAATGTTATTACCCAGTTTACCAAGGAGACGGTCGAAGATATCGGGCTGTTGAAAATGGACATACTTGGTCTGCGTACCTTGACAGTCATAAGCCGAGCCGTCGAGATAATTGCTAAAACCCGTGCTATAAACATAGATATTGATCAACTGCCTCTGGACGATGATGCCGTATACCAACTGTTATCCGACGGAAATACTATTGGTGTATTTCAGCTGGAAAGTGACGGTATGCGCCGTATACTGTGTGAGTTAAAGCCCTACCGTTTTGAAGACATCATTGCCATAAACGCCCTGTACCGTCCCGGACCACTGGGCAGTGGCATGGTAGAAGATTTCATCAACTGCAAGCATGGGCGTCAGACCATTGATTATCCCACCCCCCAGCTGGAACCAATACTCAAGGACACTTACGGAGTAATTCTCTATCAGGAACAAGTTATGCAGATAGCCAGTAACCTAGCAGATTTCTCAATGGGAGAAGCCGATGTTCTCCGCCGCGCTATGGGCAAAAAGAAGCCGGAAGAGCTAGCGGCTCAGCGTGACAAATTTGTGACCGGGGCAGCGCTTAATGAAATAGGAGAGGCAACTGCGGCTCACTTATTTGATTTGATGGAGAGCTTTGCCGGTTACGGATTCAATAAGAGCCATGCGGCTGCTTATGCTTTGATTTCATACCAGACGGCCTATTTGAAGGCCCATTACCCAATGGAATACATGTGCGCGTTTTTAAGCAGTGTCATCGACCATCAAGACAGAGTAGTTTTTTATATCAAAGAGTGTCAAAGACTAGGTATAGCGATACTGCCACCCGACATCAATGAGAGTTTTGAGAACTTTACTGCTGCCAAAGAGGGCATCCGCTTTGGGCTGGGAGCTATAAAAAATGTGGGTATCGGAGCAGTACGTACTATTGTTCAAGCTCGCAAGGAAGGGAATTTTACCTCTCTGTTTGATTTTTGCTGCCGGGTAGATACCGGTCAAATCAATAAACGTATTTTGGAAAACCTAATAGTGGCAGGCTGTTTTGATTCCCTGGGGATAACGCGTAAACAGGCCCTGTCGATCATGGAACAATGTGTTGATCTGGCGGTTCAGATCCACCGTTCCCAGGAAAGCCAGCAAGCCTCTCTGTTTGGCGATACTATGAGCCTGGTAGAGGAACCAGTTATCCGTATTAAAGGTGAAATCCCTCAACGGGAGCGGTTGGCCCGGGAAAAGGAAGTGTTAGGATTTTATGTATCGGAAAATCCATTGGATCAGTACCGAGATTTGCTACCTTTCCTTACCACTCATCAAATAGCGGATCTACGCGCACGAGATGAGGAAAGCTATGTGCGTTTGGCTGGCTTGATGCTGAATTTGCAGCGCCGGGTGAGCAAGAAAGGTGAGAGTTATGCGCGTTTCCATCTGGAAGATCCCAGCGGTCGCCTGGAAATGATGGTTTTTCCATCGGTTTATCGCCACAGTTTACAACAATTACAGGAGGATGAGCCGGTGGTAGTGGAAGGCTTTTATGATACCCGTGATGAACAGCCCAAACTGGCGGTTAGGCGGATTTTCCCAATGCCCCAAGAAGTATCCGAGCTGCACGTACGCATTTCTGATGATGAAGAAGAAGGGGATGGCAAGAAAAGACTGCTTCAGACATTAGTCTGTTTTCCTGGAGAAATAGATGTTGTTATTTATCCTCCTGGTAGAAAAGCACTGCTGTTAAGCGAACGCTGGCGTATTAAGCCTGATTTGGTCCTCAAGCAGGAGTTGGTAGAGTTATTTGGCAGGAACAAAGTATGGTTTCATTAGAATTAAGGTGAAGATCACGAAGGAGATGTGTGCATGAACGACGACTACATCGGAGAAGACTATATTATTATCAAGGCTCTGGAAAATGGAGTGAACATAATCGGGCTCACTCGCGGCAAGGATACCAAGTTTCACCACACCGAGAAACTGGATAAGGGAGAAGTTATGGTTCTTCAGTTTACCGAGCATACTTCAGCCGTTAAAATTCGCGGTCAAGCGGAGATAACCCATCGTTACGGCTCAGTGACCAGTGAGAACAGCTCCGGATCCCGCCATACATAATACAATACAGCACCGGACTACCTTTTACTGCTGCCGGTGTGAGGAGGTAGCCCTTTATGAAGCGAATCGCTGTTTTAACTAGTGGAGGAGATGCGCCCGGAATGAATGCCGCTATTCGTGCGGTAGTTAGATCTGCTATCTACAACCAGATGGAGGCATTTGGCATAATGCAGGGCTACGAAGGATTGATCCAGGGGTGTGTCAAGCCTATGAATCTGGGATCGGTAGCCGATATTATCCATCGGGGCGGCACCATTTTACAGACCTCGCGCTCCAGCAGGTTTATGAGCGAGGAAGGACGTAAAGCAGCCTTAGAACAGCTTGATAGCCATGGCATTACCGGTCTGGTGGTTCTGGGGGGGAACGGTAGCCTGCGTGGGGCCTGGGAATTCTCGAAACTAGGTATTAAAGTAGTTGGCATTCCGGCCACTATTGACAATGATATTGTATATACTCGCTCGATTGGCTTTGATACTGCCGTAAATACGGCTCTGCATGCTATTAATCACATACGGGATACGGCGACCAGCCATGGACGGGTTTTTATTATCGAAGTGATGGGCCGCGACTGCGGTGAAATTGCTTTGGCAGCCGGAGTGGCTGGGGGAGCCGAGTCAATTCTAATTCCGGAAGTCGAAGTTGACTTTGAGCAGATAGTCAACAAGATCAACCAGGGAGTGGAGCGCGGCAAGCTGCATAGCATTATTGTCGTAGCGGAAGGAGTATATCCGGCCATGGAACTGAAAAAGCATTTGCAGGAAGCCACCGGCCAGGATACCCGCGTTACTATCCTGGGGCACATCCAGCGGGGCGGTACTCCTAGCGCCTCTGATCGAATCATGGGTTCCTGCATGGGCCAAGCCGCCGTGGACTATCTGGTCAGCGGAAAGGGGAACGCCATGACTGCTACGCGCCAGGGAGGAGTTCATCTAATACCCTTGCAGGAGGTAATACGAGGCAAGAAGACACCCGAATTAGCCATGTTTGATCTAGCTCGGGTCTTATCTATATAATGGGAGGTGCCATTTTGCGCAAGACTAAAATCATCGCCACCATAGGGCCCGCCAGTGAAAAGGTGGAGACTATCAAGGAAATGATGGAGGCCGGACTGAATGTGGCCCGTCTAAATTTTTCCCACGGAACCCATGAGGAACATCGTCAACGCATCCAGAACTTGCGCCAGGCAGCCGAGGAATTGCAAGGACTGCTGGCCATTATGCTGGATACTAGTGGTCCGGAAATACGCACGGGGCGATTAGCTGATGGTATGGTCAAACTGGAAGTTGGGCAAAGCTTCGTTCTCACCAACCGGGCTGTCCCAGGCAACAATGCAGAGGTTCAGGTTAGTTATGCGAACCTGCCGCAAGAAGTGACCCCGGGAACTTTTATACTGATATCAGACGGGTTGATCAGTCTCAAGGTGGAAGAAACGACCCCCACCGATATAGTTTGCCGGGTAATGAATGGCGGGGAATTGGGAGAGCGCAAAGGCATAAATGTTCCCGGGGTGCGCATTAATATGTCCTTTTTGAATGATAAAGACCGGGAAGATATTTTATTTGGCATCGAAATGAAAGTTGATTTTATCGCGGCTTCCTTTGTGCGCACGGCTGATGACGTACTGGAGATTAGGCGGATATTAGAACAAGAGGGTGCCGACATAGATATAATTGCCAAAATCGAAAGCCAGGAAGGGGTAAACAACCTGGATGATATTATCCAGGTGGTTGATGGAGTAATGGTAGCTCGCGGTGATCTAGGGGTGGAGATACCTGCCGAAGAAGTGCCTCTGGTACAAAAATTGGTGGTCGATAAGTGCACCAATGCCGGCAAAGCGGTGATAATAGCCACGCAAATGCTGGACTCCATGATAAACAATCCTCGCCCCACCCGAGCCGAGGTATCTGATGTAGCCAATGCCATATTTGACGGAGCAGATGCCATAATGCTGTCAGGCGAAACAGCGGCTGGAAAGTACCCGGTGGAAGTTGTGGAAACGATGGCGCGCATAGCCTCTCGCTCAGAGGAAGCTCTGCCTTATGCCGATATATTAAGACGCAAGCGTACTCGTGAAAACATCTCGGTTACTGATGCCATCAGTTATGCTACCTGTGCAACGGCTACTAACTTGGGGGCTTCGACTATCATTACCTCTACCCACACCGGTTATACCGCGCGCATGGTGGCGAAATACCGCCCTCAGGCCAACATTGTGGCGGCCACACCCAACCGGGCTATTCTTCAAAAAATGGCTCTGGTGTGGGGCGTTTATCCGGTATTGATCCAGACAACATCCGGTACAGATGAGTTGTTCGAAGAGTCCATACGTGCTGCCCTGAGCTGTGGCTACATAGAAAATGGAGACCTGGTCATTTTGACCGCTGGTGTTCCTACCGGCCATTCGGGTGCCACTAACCTGATGAAGGTACACATTGCAGGGGAGATTTTGGTTCAGGGGATGGGAATTGGTTCGGAGATCGCCAAGGGAACAGTTCGCATTATAGGTTATTCCGAGGATGTGAGCCGCATTCAGCCGGGGGATATTGTAGTGACCCATAGTGCCGAAAGTAGCCTCGCACCTTATCTGTCACAGATTGGAGCTTTGATCGCAGAAGAAGGAGGACTTACTTCCAATGCGGCCATTATGGGCTTACAGGCCCGTATTCCAGTTATTGTTGGGGCTCAGGATGCTACCAGTAAACTCGAGGAAGGAATGCTGGTGACTGTCGATACTCCCCGAGGCAGGGTATATAAGGGCTTAGCCCAGGTGCTATAGTATTAAGGAAAAAAGGGATTCGGTTGTTATACCGAATCCCTTTTTATCGTTCATCCTGCTGTTCAGCGCTGTGATGATCGTGTAGACCTGCGGGAGCGAACCGCAGGGGAGTGGTATCATCACATCAACTTACAGCAGGTTGAATACAAGATTAGTGTTAATTACCGACCCTTAAAATCTGCTTTACGGTTTTCCAGGAATGCACTCATGCCTTCTTTTTGATCCTCACCTGAAAACAGCATAGACCAAGCGATTTGTTCAGCACGGCTGCCTGACTTAATATCCATGTTCATGGAATTATTAACGCAGTTCTTGGCTTCGCGCAAAGCCAGCGGAGACTTCTTGCATAGTCTCTTGGCAAACTTCATAGCCTCATCTATAACTTCCGCTGCCGGTACAACCTTATTCACCAGACCAATTTTTTCCGCCGTAGCGCCATCAAAGAATTCGCCGGTGAATATGTACTGTTTGGCCAGACAGATCGAAGTGCTGCGCGGAAAGCGCTGGGTTCCCCCGGCACCCGGGAAAATTCCCAGATTAATTTCCGGCAGTCCCATAGTCGCGTTGTCGGCCACAATGCGGATATCACAAGCCATTACCATTTCCAGGCCACCGCCCAAAGCCAACCCGTTAACAGCAGCTATGGTTGGTTTGTGATTGTCTTCGATCATAAAAAGTGTTTTATGAACCTTATCCAGGAAGTTGCGAGCTTGAAAAGCATTGAATTCATGAACCGCTTTTAAGTCCGCCCCAGCCGCGAAAGCATTTTCATTACCTCTGATTATGATGGCCCTTACTTCAGGATCCAGATGAAAACCTTCCAGGATCTCATAGGATTCATCCAATAGCAGTTCGTTTACAGCGTTGAAAGCTTTAGGCCGATTGAGCTGAATTATACCTATACCTGGTGCTTCAACACTTACCAAACAAGTTTCATATTTCTTATCTCGATAAGACATATTTAACCTCCTTTACCCCGCCCATTTAAGGCAAGAGTGCTATTTTTTGCTGTAATCGTAGAAACCTTTACCGGTCTTTCTACCTAACCAGCCAGCCCGAACCATTTGCTTCAGGATGCCAGCCGGGCGATATTTGGGATCTCCGGTTTCTCTAAAGAGGACATTGCATACTTCCAGAGAGATATCAAGTCCAACCATGTCACACAGAGTAAAGGGCCCCATAGGCCACCCAGCACCTAGCTTCATGGCTTTATCAATATCTTCAGGTGTTGCTAAATCTTCCATGAGTATAAAGGCAGCTTCGTTCATTCCCGGAACGAGAATACGGTTAACTACAAAGCCAGGACCTTCTTTAACTTTAATGGGTTTCTTGCCAATGGCTTTGGAGAGTTCCACAACTGCTTCCACAGTTTCATCAGCAGTCTGCAGAGCAGGGATAACCTCAATTAGCTGCATTACCATGGCCGGGTTGAAGAAGTGCATACCCACTACTTTGGTAGGATCGGGGTAGGCGGCGGCAATTTCCGTGATAGATAGTGAAGAAGTGTTACTGGATACGATAACCTCTGGTCTCAGAACGGCACCCAAGTCGCTGTAGACTTGTTTTTTAATAGCCATGTTTTCGACCACAGATTCAATAACAAAATCCACATCAGCCAGATCTTTTAGATTGGCAGTGCCGGAGATGTTAGCGGTGATGAAATCTTTGGCGCCCGCAGGAGCTTGGCCCTTTTCTTCAGCTCTAGCTAGGCCTTTGCCGATCCGTTCAATAGTCTTGTCTACTATTTCTTGTTTAATATCATATAAGACGACCTTTTTGCCTGCACCAGCTACTGCCCAGGCAATACCCATACCCATGGTACCTGCACCCAAAACCGCAATCTTATTAATTTCCATTAATGTGATCCTCCTTATACAGCATAGTGATTTTGGAACCATATACGTCGTGGTAACATCACAATACTACACCTACCACCTCCTCTGATATGGATGCCTTCGCAAGATGAACCTAGGATCCTATGTGCGAAAGCCTCAGACTATAAAGCTGACAGGCCTGCTATCAGGAGCCTTGCCGTGAGCCCTCCTGGCGAGATCAATGATCAACAGATGTTGGAGATTGCCTGTCTAGAGCTATAGTGCCTATTATTATGTGAAATTATTATGAAACGAAAAGTGTCTTGAGCAGTAGCCTCAATCGTTAATAAATTCGAACCTCAAAAGTATCAGCATAAGCATAAATGTTATGAGTAATAGTGATCTGCATAACCAATGTTTATAAATATGATAGCATACTAACATTTGAAAAATTGACTGAAATTTAGCCTTTGCCAAAGATAGTAAAAAATGCATGCAAATAAAAAAGAACAGCTGTCGCTGTCCTTTGCACAATCAAAAAAAATAATATAATCAGGCACTATCGATCCGTAGCATTGTCTGTGGATAGGGAGGCGTTGCTATAAGTGGCTTCTTGTATCATCAACTTTAAAGTCTCGGCATCAAGGCTTCCAGTGGGACTTAAACTATGACTACGTTGGAAATTGCTGATGAAATCCGTCGCCTGTTCTTCCTCAGTCATACCCAACATTAGCAACATTTTCCGTATTTCCGCCTTATCCTGGTTAGTTACCAGCATGAGTTGACTAGAGCGACCAACCTGTTCATTATTGTGGATCACGGTGATGGGCGCGAATGAGTCATTTTCGACATCATTCATTTCATCAGAGGGCTCAACCGTGGCTGCCATTGCGGAATTACTGATTAGTTGAGAACGCTCGGCCAGAATGTCAAAGTTACTGGCCACGCCCATAGCAGCGCCAATCATGGTAGCTGCACATATCATTAAAACTAGAAATATGAAGTGTCCACGCGTCATAATCTCAACCTCCACATATATAGTAAAATATTCCACAAAAAATATCAATTAATGTAGCATATTTCACCAATGAAAAAGGGATCCCCGTAAGGATCCCGCTACGAAATAGCCGCATTTATACCCCGTAATCACGCTCTTCCTTATTATCTTTTATTAAGCTAACATCAGTTGAGTTGAACATAGCAAATACCTCATCACCAGGATGCAGATCCATCGCCTGGGCGGCTCCGGCGGTGATGGTGGCATATACCGGCCTGTCTCCAACATCTATGATCACTTCCGCCATATCCTGCCCGGTTTTGACATCCATTATTTTTCCCACTAATTTATTAGGCTGACTAATGCGCATGCTAAAACTCCTTTTCTTTTAGAATGTGCAGGGCCCACTCAAAATATTATCGGTTCAATTAAGGCTTGCAAAATGATAGAAAAGTGATATCATAATAATAACAACAATGAATTGAAGGAGGATAACGATGAGCGAGAAACAAGCGTGGAAAATGAATGGTTTCGTAGGCATTTTCATAATATTATTGCTGCTAGGTTTGGCGGTCTACGTATTTTTTACCCCTCTATCTCTGATCTGGGCAATTGGGCTGGCTGTTTTAATTACTATAATAGTGGGGGTACTGGCCAGTGGTTTTACGATTGTTCAGCCCAACGAAGCCCGGGTGCTGACCTTTTTTGGTCGTTACGTGGGTACTATCGTTGAGGATGGTATGTGGCTGACCGTACCACTGACTGCTCGTAAACATGTATCTTTACGAGTGCGCAATTTCAATAGTAAAATGCTTAAAGTTAATGATGTGGATGGTAATCCAGTTGAAATCGCGGCGGTCGTTGTATTTAAGGTTATCAATTCCGCCCGGGCGGTGTTTGATATGGACGATTATGAAACTTTTGTGGAGATTCAAAGTGAAACAGCTCTGCGCCATGTAGCAACCAAATATCCATACGATGTCTTTGAAGAAGGCGGATGTTCTCTGCGGGGTAATGCGGAGGAAGTAGCGGCAGAATTGGCCCGTGAACTTCAGGAACGACTAATGGTAGCCGGGGTGGAGGTTATGGAAGCCCGCTTGACCCATTTGGCCTATGCCACCGAAATAGCCAGTGCTATGCTGCAGCGCCAGCAGGCCACTGCCATTCTGGCTGCTCGCCAGAAGATCGTGGAAGGGGCGGTGGGCATGGCGGAGATGGCTATTGCCCAACTGGAAACCAATAAAACTGTGGAATTGGATGACGAGCGGAAAGTGGCGATGATAAACAATCTCCTGGTGGCAATTGTCTCAGATCGCTCAGCACAGCCAGTAATAAATACTGGAACATTATATTAGGAAAATAAGCAAATGGCACAGAAAAAATCCTTTTTGTTACGTATGAATCCCAAATTATATGAAGTAATGGAAAAATGGGCTGCTGATGAATTCCGCAGTGTCAATGCTCACATTGAATATCTATTGAGCGATGCAGCCCGGCGCAGTGGTCGGTTAGGTAATAAAGATAAGCTGAGTCACCAGAAAAACGACGAACATGATGCTGAATAAGGATGCAAGACATCTTGAATGTTCAGCCTGAGGGAGAAACGACCGAAGGATCTTTCTTCATCTAATACTAGAAAGATTCTTCGGTTCAGACAATTGGTGCACATACTTCTTAGGAAGAATCCTTCTGATGTTCTCTAACAGGGATATGTAAGACAGTAACGAACT
>LSQX01353386.1_pt1 | contig 20415 bp, 16 predicted proteins | sample 654561 | NCBI WGS metagenome assembly LSQX01 (sample SAMN04489861, study PRJNA283612) | anaerobic digester metagenome | isolation source: 4 biogas reactors fed with cattle manure at either 37C or 55C with and... | place: Denmark: Kongens Lyngby | collected 2014 | reverse complement strand
GCACCAAGAGGTGTTCCTCAAATTGAGGTTACTTTTGACATTGATGCTAACGGTATTTTGAATGTTATGGCTAAAGATAAAGCCACCGGAAAAGAGCAAAAAATTAGAATTGAAGCCTCCTCTGGTCTATCTGATGACGAAATTAACAGAATGAAAGCTGAAGCTGAAGCCAATGCCGAAGCTGACCAAAAGCAAAAAGAAGAGATTGATAAGCTAAATACAGCTGACGGACTAATCTTCAATACCGAAAAGCAACTTGAAGAGTTTGGTGAGAAAATTTCTCCAGATAAAAAATCAGCCATAGAGGCTGCAGTTGCAAGCCTAAAAGAGGCTCACGAGAAAAAAGATTTTGATGCCATTGATGCTGCAACTAATGAGCTTAACAATGCTTGGAATGCTGCCTCTGAAGAGATGTACAAAGCCAGTCAAGAAGCTGAAGCTCAAGCTGGCGACCCACAACAAGGTGGAGATGGCAGTGAGCCAGATGTTACTGATGTAGATTTTGAAGAAGTGAAATAAACTTCAAATAAAACAATTGAAAAAAGGGTTCTATTTCGGAACCCTTTTTTGATATACATACCCTCGATATTACTACTGGAGTTCTTTTTTACTCCTTAACTACTTTAATAAGTACCAAGCCTATGGTAGTAATTTAGGGTAAAACCAAAAAGATAAAGTATTAGATGACTAGCACACTACAACTCCAAATATAGTTCTCTAAACAAATCAATTGCTTTAATTTCTTCTGCTCCAATAGGGTAGCAAATATAGTTTTGCAAATAATCTAAAGCTTCAGTTTGGGGTATTGAAATTATGTTTTTATACTCTTCTACTGACTCTTTGAGATACCCTATTCCATATTCAAGTGATTCTTTAAATAACCTATATAATTCACTCTTTTTTAAGTCTTTATTAGAAATCCACACAGCAAATACAAAGGGTAAGTTTGTAAATTTATGCCACTCTTCCGATAGGTCGTAAATAAACTTAAACTTCTTTTCTACACCAAAAGTTTTGTCGCCAATAAGCACTTGTGCATCAGCATTTTCATTTTGAACAAAGTCCACATTTTGCTTATAGAAATTCTTAAACAAAACTTTGCAAAGTGCATTTGATGTTCTTGAATCTGAGTCAAGTTCAATCTTTTTTATCTCTTCAATGGGCTTGTTTGAAGCCAGTAGAACAGTTTTCACCTTTTTATGGGCTGCAATGCCGTAGTTTAGTGCAAACTGCCAATTTTCATTATTAAACGACTCCACAACTGGCACCAAGCCAATATCAATAATACCATCTTTAAGAGCATCAGCCACTGCCGATGGCACAAATGTTTGGAAATCAATCTTATAGGTTTCCAAACCATACCTATAAGGATATGAGTTAAGGTAGCTTACAAGTCCTATTTTCATTTTATATATTTTAGAGCTTCGTCAACACTGTTTAAAATTGGTTTCACGGATAAATCTTCGCCAACAGCTTGCTGCATCCACAGTTGCGGATGCTTGCGACCTAAGGCAAATATTCTTAAAACTTCATCTCCTATTATTTTATTTTGAAGATATTTCTCAAGCTGAAATTCTATCAAATGTCCGATGGGATAAGCCGAAAGGTAGAGTGGATCTATTATCATATGGGAATAGACAGCCAAAATTGGCTCGTTTTTAACCCCAAATATAGGGGCAAAATATTCATTCCAAACTTCAATGGCGATTTTATTTACTTGATAATTAAGCTGTACAGCTGTGGCATTGGGGTTTTCGTACATCCACTGCCAAGTGTAAATATCCACCAACGAAACGCCCATAATTTCCACACAACTCCAAAAAATATCCAATGCTAAATAGTGCTGTTGCAAAGCATCACTGTTTTCAATTCCGATTAACTCCAAATCACGTTTTTGAAAAACAAACGCCAAAGCCTCCGTAAAAGCGGTATTGGGAACGCCGTTAATAAAATAATTATCAACAAAATGGAGAGAAATTGTTTGCTCTACATTGTGTCCAAACTCGTGAACAGCAATATTGTAACCTTTATAATCCATTCCATTTTCGCCAATTCGGCTACGCAAATGAGCCTTATCATCTTTTGACCTAGCACCCCAAGCATGTCCAGCACCTCGCGAGGCTTCCACAACAACTTTTGAACAGATAAAATCGGCTTTCTCTTTTGAAAACCCCAATTTCTCTAACATCTTTGGCAGATAAACAGTAAAAGTTGCATTATTGGGGAAAAGTGCCAAAACTTTTTCGTCCAACTCCTCTTGCGACATGGTTCCACGGGGTTTAAAACCATCATACCAAATATCAAAAGCTTGCAGTTTTCTTCCCAATCTCTTTTCGATTAATTTCGCCACAGAATGTACCTGTTTCGACGATAAAAGCTCCTTGAACATGGTCTCCACTTCCTGCTGCGACATCTCCATTTCCATATCGAATTTTCGGTTGATATGAGTTGGAAAATTGGGATAATACTCATCAATGGATTTCATTATTTTAAATACATCCAACAAATATTCATATCTGGTATCAGCTTCGCGTTCCGCATCTATTTCTATGGCTTTGTCAAACACTTTATTTGTATATGGATTCCATGTTAAATTGGGATTGTTAATCACTGCTTGAGGTATGGTTTGAGTGATTATTCTCTTCATAACATTGTAAATGAGCTTCTGCTTTTCTAAACCATGTTTTTTGTCAGCATAGTGCGATTTCAGTTCATCTCTCAATCCCCAATGCGTAATCAGAGCCAAATCCTTAGGAAAAAGGTGTTTGCCCGAATTGTCGAAAACATTCCCTAAATAGATATTGTAATTTGCGATATAATTATCAGCTTCAGATAAAATCTCCGATTTTTTCATCAACAGAAGCGAAGGAACTCTTGAGCTGAAAACATCTCCCAATCGGGCATAACCCCAATCTCTATCAGTCCAATTTTCGCCAGCAATCTTCTTTTCGTCAAGGCTGTAAAAAGGAAAATTTAAAATAATCTTGAAAGCTATTTTATTATTAAAAAAATCATCATTTAGATGTGCAAATGGGTTATAGCCGCCAAACTCATTGTCAACAACTGTGGAATAATATCCCGACAAATGAAGTGGCTTCTTAAATTGAACACTAATTGTATTCAAATTTCCATACAATTTCTCAAAATTTAGCTCTAACCTGCTGAATAACAGGGCTAATTCGTTATCGTTAGAAACGAAGTTTTCTAAACAAAATTTCTCAAAATCTTCTATACTCCCATCTTCTTTTGTCCAGAAATTTGCTGCCTGACTAACGCCTCTTTCATATCTGAACTTGGCTCTACTACCATGTTTCATTTCAAGCGACTTGTGAATTTTGTCTAAATCGCCTTGCTTAATAAATTTATCTTTTTGAGCATCAATTTTACCGATGCTAAGAAGTAAAATCATCAATATTAAAGTTTTAGTTTTCATATTTTAAATTTTACATATTTCAAATATTTTTCTATAATCTCTCCAAAAGTCTCTTTTGCAAGTCTTCAAAACCGGGTTTATTTAGAAGTGCAAACATATTATTTTTATAATCTTCAACCCCTGGCTGGTCGAATGGATTTACGTCAATCATATATCCACTTATGGCACAAGCAAATTCAAAAAAGTATATCAGCTGGCCTAAATAATATGGTGTTAATTTGGGTATTTCAATTCTTATAATGGGAACATTTCCATCATTATGAGCCAAAATTGTCCCTAAATAAGCTTTTTCGTTAACTTCGTTAATGCTTTTACCACTCAAAAAATTAAGTCCATCAAGGTTTGCATCGTCTTCAGTAATTTTCAACTCACTATTAGACTCTTTTACCCAAAGCATAGTTTCAAACAAATGACGTTCGCCATCTTGAATATATTGACCCATAGAGTGCAAATCGGTGCTAAAACTCACGCCAGCAGGGAATATTCCCTTTTTATCCTTACCTTCACTTTCGCCGTAAAGCTGCTTCCACCACTCTGTTAGATAAGTTAAAGAGGGCAAATAATTGACTAAAACTTCGATTTTATAATTCTTTGCATAAAGAGCATTTCTCAAAACTGCATATTTTATGGCTAAATTATTTTCAAAATCTTGGTTTTCGAAACAGATTTTTTGCATATCTAAAGCACCCCTATTGAGTTCCAAAATATCAATTCCTGCAACTGAAATGGGCAGTAAACCCACGGGAGTTAAAACTGAAAATCGTCCACCCACATCATCTGCAATGCTATATGTATCGTAGTTTTCATTGTCAGCCAAAGTTCGCAATGCACCTTTTGACTTATCGGTTATGGCAACAATGCGATTTTGAGATTCGAACTTGCCATATTTTTCTTCCAAATGACTTTTCAAAATCCTGAAAGCGATGGCTGGCTCTGTGGTTGTCCCTGATTTTGAAATAACAATTAATGAATACTCTTTCTTATCAAGAATAGAAAGTAAATCTGTCATATAATCTTCGCCAATGTGATGTCCAGCGTATATAACTAACGGATTTCCAACGCTATAATCTAAATACGACATTGAATTTCCCAATGCTTCAATTACAGCCCTTGCACCCAAATATGAACCACCAATGCCAATAACAACAACTAATTCCGAAATTTTCGCCAAGGATTTAGCCCTATCTTTTATAGAATCTAAAATATCAATATTTTCTTTTGGCAGATACAACCAACCCAAAAAGTCGTTACCTTTATACCCTCTGGAAATTAGTTGAGAATAGGCTTTTTTAGCCTTATCTTTCTGAATATCAATCTCTTTATCGCTAACAAAAGCTTTTAGATTATTGTCAATTATATTAATCATAGGTTTTTTGTTACGAAATTAAAAAAATTAAATGACTAAGAGTGTGAAAACTGAATATTTAATACCGATTGGAAAAATATTTTGATGCTAATTGAAATTTGCCTTATATTTGTATTCAATTTGCGAATATGAAAAAAACGACCTATTTTCATCTCTTTTTTGTACTACTTCTCTTTTTTGCAATTAGCTTTACTGCTTGTAAAAAAGAAGAAAGAAGCTGGCAATCAGACTATTCTATTCCTTTGGCTGAAATTAGTTTGGGATTAACTAATATTTTATCGGACAGCCTATTTAGTGGCACAGACTCAAATTTTAAGTTTGTTTTATCACGTTCACTTTTCTCCATTTCTGCCGATTCCATGATTTATTTGCCCGATACAATTTCAAGTTTTATGTTTGCTTCCATTGGTAGTGGCGAAATTAGTCCCGGACAAACGGTTTTTGTTAAAGATGATGATGTTTATTTCGATTTAGGCGACGTGAAAATAACAGACCTGATTATTCGAAATGGAAAATTAAATTTGTATGCCGTCAATCCACTAACACAGCCACTTCTGATTTCATATAAAATCCCCATGGCTACAAAAAACGCACAATCATTTGAATTTTCCGAGAAAATTCCAGCTTCTACAAGTGGTGAACCCTACATTCATTCAATGTTTATAGATGTTTCTGGATATTCATTAAACCTAAAAGGTGAAAATCAAAATCAAAACAATCGTTTGCAAACTAAGGTTCAAATAAAACTACACCCAGAGGCAAATAGCAGTGCTAATGTTGCTATGGGTCAGGAATTTATGTACTACACCAAATTTGATGAAATAGAAATTGAATATGCAAAGGGATTTTTTGGAACAAGCCAAAACACTCTCGATTTAGATACTACAAAATTGGATTTCTTCAATAAAATCAAAGAAGGAAGTATAGATTTTGAAAATATAAAAATGAATATTATTGTTGAAAATGGTTTTGGTGCTGATTTCACTTTTAAGCTAAACTCACTTCAATCGATAAATAATCGAACTACTCAAAGCATTGATTTACAAGGAATTGATGTTTTTCAAAGTCAAAACATTTCTCGTGCACAAGCTAGTGGAAATAGTAATAATCCCATAATTTCTAGTATCAAAGAAATTTCGTTGGACGACTCCAATATTAAAGAATTTATTCAAAATCTTCCCGATGAACTTGCCTATTCACTTCAATATGCCATAAATCCATTTGGGAATATTTCTGGGGGAAACGATTTTGCCTATTTCAACTCAAAATTAGATGTTAAGATAGATTTAGAAATTCCCATGAAATTTAGCATAAACAATCTAAATTTAGTTGACACAATGGCTTATAAATTAGAAAATTTAAGTGGCATAGAGATGTGTAAACTCTATTTTGAAATTCGCAACGAATTTCCATTACAATTTTCTTTGGAAATGGATATTTTAAACTCTTTGGACAATTCTGTTTGCAAGATTTTACCCGAAAATATTATCTATCCTGCTGTTCCCACTTCCACTTCAACGCATGCCGTTGTTAGCAAGTTTGAAGTTTATCTGACAAGTGAAGAATTGGATAAACTTTTGGAAAATGAAAATCTAAGTCTAAAAGCAATTGTTGACACATACTCCAATGAAAAGGTGCAAGTTTCTGAAAATCAAAAACTTGACATTAAAATAAAAGCTGATTTTAAAATAAATTTCAAGCTATGACAAGGCATTTTAAACATATAAAAACTTTATTTGCTTTAGCTTTTATGTTAGGTAGCGGAGTGTTGTTTTCGCAAAACTCTCAGTTTAACTTCTTGGATTATAGTCTCTTAAGCCAGAAAGATTCAAGTTTAAAGTCTAACTATATAATAGATGGTAATGTTTTGGCATCTTCGGGAAATATTAGTGGCAAGATGCTTCATAAATTACTCTTTGGCGGTTTTATAGATGAAGATTTAAAAAAACAGACCTATGAGCATCTTCAGTCGATGGGCAATAGAGCTGGACTACAAGCCAATTCTAATTTGACATTTGTGCATGATGCTTCAAATATTTTTGGAAATAATTCAATTTTATTTGAAAAACTATCCTACGATAATTACAGTGAAATAAAATTCAATGAAGACCTTTTTAAACTTGTTTTTTCTGGAAATCAAGACTTTTTAAATAAAAATATTGATCTTAAAAATCAAAGTATTGTCAATTTTTCGACTTTGGGAGCTCATGTAGGTTTTGCCAAAAGGCACGATTTTCAAGACTTTAGCCATACTTGGGCTACTTCATTTTCCTTTTTAGCAGCAAATGATGGAATATTTGGAAACATCGAAAATGGAAATATTCACACCGATAGTAATTACTACCAAACACATATTGATGCAAATTACAATTTGATGCGTGCAGACACTTCAAATGGCTTTATTAAAGGGAATGGAGCCGCCCTATCCCTCTACTATCAGCTTAACTACAAAGATATTTGGAAGTTTGGTTTAAGTGCCGAAAATTTGGGGAAAATTTGGTGGGATAATAATAGCTTGTCTTCAAATAATGAAATTAACTTAGATTTCTCAGGAATTGAAATTAATGATTTTAACTTCTTAAATAGTGATGAAAATTTAAGTGAAGATTTGGACTCACTAAAAAACTCTTTGATTTACCCCTCCGAAACTAAAAGATTTAGCACAAATTTACCTGCAAGAGTTGGACTTTTTATTGATTATAAATTCTCTAATAATCTCAATTTTACATTCAGAAGTCTCTATTACCCCAATTCACTACAAACTTTTGAATCCTCGTTAAGTGTGCACTGGGCAGCCATTAAAGATAGATTATGGGTAAGCCCATTTTTCTACTACTCAGGCTACGATTTATTACGCCCAAGCCTGGAACTATCCTATCGACACAATAAACATTTTTATATAAAATTAGGAACATATACATTTCACAAAAAATCATCAACAATGGGTGCATACACAGCCATTGCCATAAGTTTTTAGAATATGAAAGATACAAATAATATTTACTTAGAGATTGAAAACTCCATCAAGAACTCATTTTTTCTGATGTCGGGACCTTGTGTTGTTGAGGACGAAAAAATGCCTTTTGAAATTGCTGAGCATTTAAAAGAAATTTGTGATGAATTGGGAATTTACTACATTTTCAAAGCCTCATATCGCAAGGCTAATCGTTCCAGTCTAAGCTCATTTACAGGCATTGGCGACCAAAAAGCAATGGAAATAATAAAAGCTGTTGGCGAAAAATTCAATATTCCAGTTGTTACAGATATTCACAGTGCTGAGGAAGTGGCTTTAGCTGCACAATATGCTGATATTCTGCAAATTCCAGCCTTTTTATGCCGACAAACCGGCCTACTTTTAGCTGCTGGAGAATCCAACAAAATTGTAAATATTAAAAAGGGACAATTTCTATCGCCAGAAGCTATGAAATTTGCTGTAGATAAAGTTAGAAGTACTGGAAATGAGAAAGTTATGCTCACTGAACGTGGAACACAATTTGGCTATCAGGATTTGATAGTTGATTATAGAGGCGTTGTTGCCATGAAAGAAAATAATTGCCATGTAGTTTTGGATGCAACTCACTCACTACAAGTGCCAAATCAAAGTGCAGGTGTTACAGGCGGAAGACCCGATTTAATAGAAACTATTGCAAAAGCAGGAATTGCTGTCGGCTTTGATGGACTCTTTTTGGAGACCCACCCCGAGCCTTCAAAAGCCCTTTCGGACGGTGCTAATATGTTGCCACTTTCGGAAATGAAATCTCTACTTACAAAATTAGTCAAGTTAAATAAAGCCTTGAAATAATGAATCGTAAATTACTGATAATAATCATATTATTTAATTTTTTAGGCTTTGGAATAAAAGCCCAAGAGAGCTATTTTACTAAAACTTATGGTGATTATTATTATAATTATGGAGAAAAAATTATTGAAAACCACAATGGCAATGTTTTGGTTTTGGGCAACTCCTCTGTAAATAATCACACCCTAAATCCAGCTATTTTTGTATTGAATGATACCGGCAGTGTTATAAATAATAACTATTATTATTTTGAGAATATTTATAAAGCCAACGACATTATTTTCAGCGGTTCTCACTACTTTATTTGCGGAATAAGTAACGATAATGAAAACACAGATTATGATGCTTTTTTGATGAAATTAGATACCTCATATAATATTCTTTGGACAAAGCATTTTGGAAACGAAAATATTTGGGACGAAGCAACATCAATAGCTAATTTAGGGAACAATATTTATATGGGCGTAAATAGCTTCGGCATAGATGATTTTGAGGTTAAGGCTTCTATTATTTCATATAACTTGGATGATGAAACCATTACCAACATGGAGTTTGCTGATTTTGATTCTGAAATACTGTCTCTACAAACATTTGGCGATTCTGTCATCACCGGAACTGGTTGGATATTAGATGAATATACAAATACTAAAACTGGTTTTCTATGTCATTTTAGCCCAGAAGAAGATAATATAAATTTAAAGACATACCCCTCTCAAATAGACAAATCTTATATTTCAAGTATTTGTAAAACTACTGATGGCTGGGCTATGTGCGGTACTTCAGAGAAATATTTTGAAGAGACAAAAAAAGATGGTTTTATTATTTCATTGCACAACAATTTTGAGTACAATTTTCACAAAGTCATTAATGATGATATTTATCATTTAGATGAAAAATATAATAAAATTGAGTGCGATTGGGATGGGAATTTAATAGTTGCAGGATATACAACGAGCATTAATGAGGGCAATGAAGAGATGTACTTTTACAAATTTGAACCCGGAATATGGTATATGTGGGCTACAACGCACGGCGGAATGTACTACGACGAAGCCATAGACCTATATTTATCCAGTGATAGCTCATATTGGTTTTTGGGAACATCGGAGTTTATGGGTCCCAATAATCATGAAATTGTTGTAACCAAAATAGATAAAAACCTAAATATTGCCAACGATAATTGGGTTCACGTTGTTGATATACAAAGCTTTGATAATAAAAACACTAAACTATACTATAACAATCCAGTTTATGACAAATGCACCATTTCTTCAAATAATATAAATGATATTTCTAGCTATAGAGTTTTCTCCACCATGGGAAGTCTTTTAAAAGAATATAATTTCGCCCCAAATTCAAATTTTGAAATTGATTTTAGTGATTTAAAATCAGGGGTTTATATTATTGAAATCAGCAATGATAAGAAGTTTAGAACAAGTCTTAAAGTTGTAAAGATATAATCTTAGGCTAAATATTTATCTTACAAAAAGCGGTGTTTCAAATTCCGATAAATCTTCATTATAGATGTAATTTTCCAAATCGAAAGCTCGTAAATGCTCTGGATTTTCAATATTGTTTTCCAAAACAAAACGTGTCATCAGTCCACGGGCACGCTTAGCATAAATGCTAATCATTTTCAGCTCATCATTTTTATAATTTTTGAATTGTGGTGAAATAACTTTAGCATTTAAGGAACCAAAGTCAATACTTTTGGAATATTCCTCCGAAGCTAAATTTAAAATCACATTAGTCCCCTGCTCTTCCATTCGCTGCTGGAAGTACTTTCGCATATCTTCGCGCCAATACTCATAGAGGTTTTTATAAGATTTGTAAGGCAATCTTGTACCCATTTCCAATCTATGTGCCTGAATTTTATCCAAAGGTCGCAAAGCACCATATAGGCCAGATAAAATCACCAAATTACTTTGTGCTCTTTGCATGGTTTCATCGCTGAAAGTCCATGCTTCCATACCTGCAAAAACATCTCCCATAAAGGTCAAAATTGCTGGCTGTGCCATCTTTTCGTCTGGATTTTTAGAGAACTGAGAATAACGCTGTGCATTCAAATCACCAAGTTTTTCGCTAATTTTCATCAGCCTCATCAAATCGTTTGAAGTGTATGATTTTAGGTGCTTGGCAAGCTCCAAAGCCTTATGTGCAAAGATAGGTTCACTATATTTTAGATTACTACTATATTGGTTGAATTTAAGAGTTTTAGCTGGTGAAATTATTATTATCATATCAAATTATCTTATTAAATTAACACTTCCAGTTTTTTCAAAATATGAGCCATCGGTTTTCAAATAGCTGACTTTGTAAACATAAGTATCTGTTTTCATGCGACTTCCTTTAAAAGTTCCGTCCCAACCTTCATTGGGGTTATTGGTTGAAAAAATCAAATTTCCATCTCTGGAAAAAATTAGAAACTCATATGAATTTAAGTCCACAAAAATATTAATTGGCTTGAAAATTGGATTTATTTTTTCCGGCGTAAAAGCATTGGGTATAAAACTTTCTGATATTTGCGAAAGCTCAATAACATTGGACCTACTTCTGTCGGAAAAGCCATATGAATTATTGCCTTGCGTAGCCTCTATATAGTATCTAAACTTTGCCCCACTATTCTTGAATGGAAAGACATCATCTATATAAAACTGTTCCACAAATGAGGTGGAATTGGCAAAAATAAAAAAACTTTCAAGCTCAGTAGCTCTATAAATATCATAGCTTGACACGCCACCAGCAAAGCCAATATATGGCGACCATTCCAAGAGCATTTTAAAGCCATCTTGCGACTCTCCATCGAGTAAAATGGAGCTAACACTATCCGAAATTAAAGATCTGTGAGAACAAATATCAGTAATGGCGACTTTGTATGTATATGAAAACAAATCGGTATTCACATTATCATCAAAAAACTCATAAAAGTCTGAACCTGTGTATGTTTTGGTGGAAATATCTGCATATGCTCCATTCTCGCCTTTTTTCATCAAAGTGATGGATTGAAAAGGAACACTATTGTCAACAAAAACCCCAATATCTATATTTTGGTCTTCATTTACATCAACATATCTGATTAAAATATCTTCGGGCTTTTCCCATGGAATATACTGAAATTCAATTATTTGCGATGATGCTGTTATCCCACTATTTGATTTAACTGAAATATATATTTCATAATTAGAAAAATCCTCTAAATTTTCCATATAATAGCCTGTTTGCAGACTAGAAACTTCTGAAATTAGCTCAAAATCGTCATTATCTTTTTTAGAGAAAATTAAATAAGATAAATTTCCTGACGGAATATTTTCATACTCATTCCATTGTAGTGAAACACCTCTTTGACAGGTATTTACATTAAAAGTTAAGAACAAAGAGTTGTGAATATCTCCCAAGGGACTGGCATTTCCACAAGAGTCTAAAGCTGCAATTCTGTACGAAAGCGACTGATTTTCAACTTCACTTTCATCATATTGATAAATTGTATTGTCAATCCCCCAAACCGTATCTAAAATCGACCAAATTCCATTTTCGAATTTATAGAGCAAATAGGCTTCAGTATCGGTGGAGACTGAGGGTTCCCAACCCAAAGTGAGCTTAGAATTTTCAGGCAAAATACTAATACTATCCAATATTGGAATTGCCGGCGGTACTAAATCTCTGAAAAAATCTTCTTTGGGAGCCGAATAACTTACACAATTTTCACTTTCAACTTTTATTCTATACCAAAGTTGGGCTGCACAAAGTGCGATGGTATCGGTATAATTCAAATTGTGAGTAGAGTCGATAATAGAAAATGTTCCAAACTCATCTTTCCTTTCGATAATATATGTTGGATTTATGCTTCCCTGCTGCTCACTCCACGTTAAAGTTGCATTTCCATTGCCTGGATTGTTCAAATTGAGTAGAATGGAGGAAAAAACATCAAAATCAACAAAATCGCTTAGCTTGTTGACACGCAAATAATAATATTTCACAGAAAAATCAGCCATGGCACCATTATGGACAAAATTCAACTTGGTAATATCTGTAAAAGTAACCAATGAGTTAAATGGTCCATCGGCACTATTGGAAAAGAAAATCTCATAAGATGCAAAATCAGCGTCAGTTGAGGCTTGCCAAGAAACAATAACATCACCATTATCGTCCACCGACACACAATTTATTTGCGAATACAAAGGCAAATTCAAAAATGTCACGGCGATGAAAACAGCTAAATATAGTATGTTTCTTGAAATGTTCATCATTCTAAAAACGTAATTTAAGCAATTTTATTGAGTTATTATCTCCACAAAATCATCTTCGGCAAAATACTTTTGAGCTAAGTCCAAGATTCTATCAGGATTTATATTTTCTAAACTTTCCAATCTTCTATTCATGTAGTCTAATCCCAAGTCGAAATCAGAAAGATATAAAGCATTGGAAATAATGCTCATGGAGCCATCCATGGCGTTTAACAAAGAACCAAAAGTATATTGTTTCACTCTTTCTAACTCCTCCGTCGTGATTTTTTCTTGACGCAATTTTTCAATCTCCAAATAAGTTGCGTCAAGAGCTTCTTGATATTTATTTTTATTCACATTGGATTTAATGGTGAAAAATGATGCATTTCGCAAGCTGGTAATTGAAGAGTTTATTCCATAGGTTAAACCCTTCTCTTCTCTTACAATAGAATTCAATCGCGAACCAAAATACCCACCCAAAAGTGTATTGAAAACAATTAAGTCTAAGTAGTCATCATCAAAGCGATGCGGAAAAAACTTCCCTACAACCATGGAGCTTTGCGTGCTATTTTCAATGGTAATTTTTCGCTTTTTGGCTATATTAATATTACTATTAATTTTAATTTCAGACTTAAAATGCTTAGGTTCTATTTCATCTATAAAATTCTTTAAAATTTCATATTGCGAACTTGTTAAATTTCCAGCAACAAAAACATCTCTTGCACCATAAATATAATAATCGTTGTGAAATAATTTCAAATCATCAATATTAAGTGCGAGCATATCAGCTTCTTTAGAAAAATATCCATACTGAAGATCATCTCCAAAAAGCTCTGTTTTAAAGTGCATATTTGCCATTATACTGGCTCGTTGTTTTGCCAATTGAAGATTTGTCAGCTCATTTTTTCTAACAATTTCAAACTCTTTTTCAGGAAAACTTGCTTCATAAATTATCTCTTTTACCAAAGGAAAAATCTCTTCAAAAAATTTATTTTGAATATAAAAACTTAAACCTGAATTGTCTGCTTCAAGAGTTGCACCATAGTAAACACCTTTTAAATCAAACAGTTTAGATAATTCACTTGAAGTTTTACTTAATGTCCCTTCTGTGAGTAACTTTGCAGTCATTCCAGCTTGAAACGCCTTTTTTTGATACCACATTCCAGCAAAGAATTTTATATCTAAACGCAAAATTGCCATACTTTCATCTTTTAGATAAAAAAGGCGATTCCCATTTTTTGAATTATATATTTCCAAATTTGGAATTTTAACATCAAACTTTTTGCTGATATTTGGTGCGGTTTTCCTGAAAGTCATAAAACAGTTTTTTACAATATAGGATAATTAAACGTATAAAGCTTGTTTTTGTTGCAAGAATGTAGCATTTATAGCCTTTTGAGGGAGATTTATCAATTAAACAATAAGAAACAGAAATTTTTCTTATTTGGCAAACTTCCTTTTTATTAAAGTGAATGTAAATGAGGCTATTACAAATGGCAATGTAAGTTGTATAACTCCCAAATTTGTCATTGCAACGCTAATTAGTGCAGTAAGAACCACAGCTAAGAAAAACCAAATAGCTTCGGACTTTTTGCACGATGAAAATACAATTGCTGTTAGAACAGCGTTGAAGCTGAAAAGCCCATGGAATATTGAGTCTAATGGCATGTTTAATTGTAAAGCTATCACTGCCGAAAGAAAAGCTCCAGCCAAACCAAATAGTGCCACAACAGGCGATGAAATCAGCACTCCGTGAAAAAAGAGAAGTCCAGCCAAAATAGATGTTTGGAAAATAACCTGACCAAAACCTTTGATGGTAAAACTCAAATAATCCATTTCTCTTAAGTTGGGAAGCTCTATGCTTAGAAGCAATTCGGGGAAAATATTTTTAATGGCATAGTAAAAAACCATTGTTACCAACACAAAGGGAAAAGTAAATACCGGAATGTTTTTCTTTTGAAAAAAATCTTGCAAAATTGGAGTAATTATGGAAGCTATAACAACAGTTAGCCAAACTATAGGACTTTGTGCATCAAAATATAAAATCAGAGCTACACCGCTTAATGCTGCACTAAAACCGTAAATTCCTTTTCGCCTCTGTTCCACATCAAATTTAAGAAAACGTGCTGTAAGAAGTGCCGTAACAACAGCCAAAAGCGACGATAGCCCCATGAATAAAGAGCCTGTGAAAATTCCCACAATAAAAAACAGACCAGTTATGGGATGCTCTTGAAGCATTATTTGAGAATAGGAATTTAAAATTTCAACTAGGAAACCGTAAATGGGCTCTGGAATATATTTTTTCAAAAACTTCTTCATTGATCTATAATTTTTGCAAATTTATTATTTATAACAAGCAAAACTCATTTATGTTAAATTCAAGGTGAAAAATGAGCTATTTTGCATAAAAACTTCTATTTTTGTAGGAAATAGTAAAAAATGATTTTTCAAAACCCCATATTTCTCTACGGACTCATAGGAATTTCTATTCCCATTCTGATACATCTATTTAATTTTCAGAGATTTAAGCCTGAAATTTTCTCCAATTTAAGCTTCTTAATAAATTTACGATCCACCACTCGTTGCCAGTCCGAAATTAAAAGATGGTTGCTCTTGGCAATAAGAATTTTACTAATTGCCACCATTGTTTTTATTTTTGCCAATCCAATTATTCCTAAACACAAGGGACAAATTCATGAAAATGACAAAAATAATGTCATTTTATTTTTAGATAATTCAAATAGTATGTCGGGAATTGGAGCCGACTCCTACTCTCTTTTTGAATCGGCAAAGATGAACGCCATTGAGGCTGTGAAAACATTTAAACCCGACGACAGATATCTTATTTTGAGTAATGAATTGGAAGGGTCGAGTTTTAGATTTATAAATCAAGATGAGGCACTTAATCGCATTGAAGAGATTGAAATCAGTGATTTTTCCAGAAATATAAAAGAGGTCTTCGAAAGGATTGATATGGAAATAAAAGAGAGCGAAAATCAAAGTTATATATTATATCTATCAGATTTTCAATGGATAACACAAAGTGATTTTGAGATTTTTAAAGAGATTGATGCTAAAACTTTTCTATTTCATAAAGAGCAATCGCAACTTTCAAATCTATATATAGATTCTTGCTGGTTTGAGTTGCCCATTGTTAGAGAAAATCAACAATTGGTTTTAAATATTAATGTTGTAAATGCTTCAGACCAAGACTTTAGTATGTTGCCACTTTGGCTACATATAAATGGAGAAGAGAAATCGTCTTTGGTTTTTAATATTGATAAAAACTCTCAAAAAACAGTGCAGATAAAATATGTGGAAGAGCATGTTGGACAGCGTTTTGGTGAAATCAAAATTGAAGATAAGGGCTATTTTAATTTTGATGATAATTTCTATTTTTCATATAAAATAAACCCTCAAATTAGCGTTTCTGAATTTTATGGTAAAAAATCTTCGCCGTATATCAGAGCTCTTTTTGACAGAGATTCAAGTTTTTATTTTGAGTCCGTTTCGCTTCAAAAGATTGATTATTCAACACTTTCAAATATAGATTTTATTATTCTAAGTGGCGTTGAAGAAATTGCCAGTGGAACAGCTGCCGAATTTGAGAAATATTTATCTCAATCTGGTACAATTTTATTTATACCAAATTTAGATGCAAGTTTGGAAAACTTGAATACTTTTTCAAGTCTATTTGATGTTAAATTTTTAGAGAAGAACACAAATAGAACACAAATAGAACAGATAGCCGAAAACTTTGACATATTTAAAAATGTTTTCGAACAAATGCCACAAAGTGTTGATATGCCATCCATTGGCGAAAGATTTATTATTAGTTCTGAAAGTTCTTTAGTACCAATTATTAAAAATATTGATGGTAGTGTGCTTTTGGGATATGACCAAACTAAGGGTGGAAAAATATACTTTATGAGTATTGATTTAGATGAGCGAAGTGGCAATTTTCATCAGCATGCACTAATTGTTCCTACTATTTTGAATATGGCTCTTTTTGCTAAAAACAGCGATATTATTTATTACACATTGGGGAGCAATGAAGTGGTTGAATTAAAAGATTTAGACCTAAAAGGCGATGGTGCTTTAAAGCTTACAAATATTAAAAATCAATATGAATTTATTCCCTCATATCAGTTAAGGCACTCCAATGTATCTATTTATCCCCTTTATGAGAATATTTCAGCTGGAAATTATAGAATTTCGTATAATGAAAGTGAATTGGGTGGAATTTCATATAATAGAAACCCCAGTGAATCAATTTTAAATTTTGCCAATGTTGAAGAGATTGAGACTTATATTAGAAACCTAAAAATTGACAATGTTAGTGTAATTGAATCCAATACAAATATTGGACATAAATTGGCTAAAATTATAGAATTTGGAACTTCGTTGCAGACTTATTTAATACTTTTTGCTCTTTTGCTTTTAGTTTGTGAATTACTGATTTTCAGACTGTTGTAACAAATTGGGCTTAGAAAACAATTTATCTTCTAAGCCCAAACAAATATATTAAATACTGATTTTTTTCTTTGTTTATAATTTGGTGCAAAGTTAGTTATTTTTATTTGTTCTTAATAAGAATAGCGTTCTAAAATAGAAATAAAAATGAATGAAAAAAGGCTGAAAATCACTTTCAGCCTTTTATTTTTTTAGATTTCGGAATATCTATTCTAAGAACTTAGTTACTAAAACTTTCAAATTTTCTTTATGAGGATTTTTCCACGATCTATCTTCATCTGGATGGATTTCGATAATATCTCCGGCACTTAAGTTATTAATACTATCGCCAATTTTCAGCACTCCTTCCCCTTCTATGACATAGAATACTACTTTTAGAGGATTTTTGTGCATTGGAATTTCTTCATTCTCTTCAAAGCATAGTTCAACTAGTTCTATTTCTTCGTTTTTAAAACGTAGATAAGCTTTTGGAGAATCCAATATTTGCGTTTTTTCTTCGTTTTTCAAAATTTGGTACATATCTCTTAGTTTTTCACCATTGTTAGCATCATTTTAAACTGCTCTATTGCGTTCACTGCGTGAGGAATATCTGCAGGCATAATGATAGTTTCGTTTTCGTTTAGTTGGTATGACTCGCCAGCAATTACAACTTCTGCTTTTCCTTCAAGTACTTGCACAATGGCATCAAATGGTGCTGTGTGTTCGCTAAGTGACTGTCCTTTATCGAAGGCAAATAGTGTTAAATTACCACTATCTTTTTTCAAAATTATACGACTAACAATTGAACCATTTTGGTATGCTACTTCTTCTTTAAGTTGTACTACTTTTGATTTTGGAAATTCGTTTGTGCTCATAGTATCAAATTTTAATTAGTAATTGTTTGCTTTGTTTATAACATCAATATTACAAAGCTCTATTTGTTTGAGGGTTGGGAGTTTTAGCCACTAAAATACGTGTTTGCTTATCGCTATTATTGCTCAAATAGTGAACAATATTTTTTGGACTTTCAACCATTGTATCTTTTTCAAAATCCACTGCTTCTTCTCCTATGTGAACTGTTGTAGTTCCTTCGAGGATATAGAAAAAAACATCAACTGGAGTTTTATGTGGCTTCAATGTTTCGCCGGGTTGCAATGTGATGTGCATCACGTGTGCATCGGTCAAACTGTACATTTCTCGCACATCAACTTTGTGAGGTGTTTCTCTAAATTGAGCTTCCGAAAGTTTCGTAAATTTAATTTTCGACATTTTTATTAACTTAAATGTTCATCTAAAATTTCTCTGATATCATCTTCACAACCGCCACATACTGTGCTTGCTTCGGTTATTTCTTGAATATCTTCATAGGTTTTTGCACCTTTTTCTTTAATTGCATCTACTATTTCACCGTAGGTGATTCCAACGCAATGACAAATTGTTGTATCTCTATCCATCATAATTATATTTTTTTAAAACTCTGTCAAGTTTTACCTTGACAGAGTTTGGTTTATATTTGATTCTAATTAACCGATAAGCATTTTAATATCTTCGTCAACTTCTGTAATGCTACCTATTCCAAAGTTTTCAACTAGAACATTAGCAACATTTGGCGACAAGAAAGCTGGCAATGTTGGTCCTAAGTGAATATTTTTCACGCCTAAGTAAAGAAGAGCCAACAATACTATAACAGCTTTTTGCTCATACCATGCAATATTGTATGCAATTGGTAGATCATTAATGTCATTAAGTTCGAATACTTCTTTAAGTTTAAGAGCAATAACAGCCAACGAATATGAGTCGTTACATTGACCTGCGTCAAGTACTCTTGGGATTCCGCCTATATCACCCAAAGGCAATTTGTTGTAGCGATATTTTGCACAACCTGCAGTTAGGATAACTGTATCGTTGGGAAGTTTTTCTGCAAACTCTGTGTAGTATTCACGAGATTTCATTCTTCCGTCGCAACCAGCCATAACAACGAATTTACGTATAGCACCAGTTTTAACAGCGTCAACTACTTTATCAGCAAGTGCAATAACTTGGTTGTGTGCAAATCCACCTACTATTTCTCCATTTTCGATTTCTGTTGGAGCTTGACATTTTTTAGCATGCTCTATAATTTCAGAAAAATCTTTTGCTTGTCCATTTACGCGATTAGGAATATGTTTAAATCCGGTGAAGCCAGATGCACCTGTGGTGTAAACGCGGTCGCTATATGACGAGCTTGAGCGTGGAGGAACTATACAGTTTGTAGTGAAAAGGATTGGTCCGTTGAATGTTTCAAACTCTTCAACTTGTTTCCACCATGCATTTCCGTAGTTACCTACAAAGTGTGAATATTTTTTAAATGCAGGATAGTAGTGTCCTGGCAACATTTCGCTGTGTGTATATACATCAACACCAGTTCCTTCTGTTTGGATAAGAAGTTCTTCAAGGTCTTTAAGGTCGTGTCCACTGATAAGAATACCAGGTTTGTTTCCAACTCCAATATTAACTTTAGTAATTTCGGGGTTACCGTATGTTTTAGTATTAGCTTCGTCAAGAAGTGCCATTACTGAAACTCCATTTTTACCACATTCAAGAACCAAAGAAATAAGTTCATCAACCGATAGTGAGTCGTTTGTAGTAGCTGCCAATCCACGAACCATGAAATCATAAACTTCTTGGTTTTTAAATCCTAAGTTTCCAGCATGCTCTGCATAAGCTGCCATTCCTTTAAGTCCGTATATTAGAAGTTCGCGCAGTGAGCGTACATCTTCATTTTCTGTTTGTAGAACGCCAACAAAAGGAGCCTTAGTTTCAAATTCTTCTCTTGTGGCTGTCCATGTGGCACCGTCAAAAGTTATGCCGCTTAAATCAACACCTGCTTTTTCACATTTTTCTTTAAGTTCGTCTCTAAGTTTCAAACCTTCTTCAATTTGACTATAAAAACGATCTTTGTCAAAGTTAGCATTGGTAATAGTCATAAATAAAGAGTCGTAAATAAATACGTTAACTTTTTCATCTACAACACCAGCCTCTTTTCCTTTTTCTGCATAAATTGCCATTCCTCTAAGAACGTGCAATAAAAGGTCTTGCATGTTTGCAACGTCTGAAGGTTTACCACAAACTCCTTTTACTGTACATCCTGTACCTCTTGCTG
>LSQX01132092.1_pt1 | contig 20415 bp, 14 predicted proteins | sample 654561 | NCBI WGS metagenome assembly LSQX01 (sample SAMN04489861, study PRJNA283612) | anaerobic digester metagenome | isolation source: 4 biogas reactors fed with cattle manure at either 37C or 55C with and... | place: Denmark: Kongens Lyngby | collected 2014 | reverse complement strand
CATCGCCCGCATCGCCCGCACCGCCGCCGCCCAACACCAGGGCGAGGGCAAACACGGGAAGATTCGTGGTCAAGTCCCAGGGCCGCGGCGGGTCGAGATTCGTGTCGAGGCAGTACCAGCGAGGAATCGTTGCGTACTCCGGCGGGATGCCGACTTGATAGGGGTGCGGATGGGCCGTGTTGGCGACCAGGGCGCCGCGGCGCCAGAACTCCGCGAGCGGTTCGTTGTTCCAGACGCGATCGACCGCCTTGACAGTCTCCATCCAGTAGGGCTCGACCGGGGCCAGCGGCGTGGCGTGGCCGCGAAACTCGCGAACCGCCCGCGGCCGCAACAGCCAGAGGCCGAATTGCACCCAACCGGCGGCGCGCTCGGGTGGATAGGTCTGGCCGTCGACCAGGTACTGCATCGCTTTCGACTTCTTGGCAAGTTTCGCGTCGACGCTCCCCCGCTCTTCCGGCGACAGCCCCGAACGGGAGATTTGCACCAGGTCCCTCGGCGTTTCCGCGCCCGTCCCCTTCATCCAAGCGTCGATTTCGTTGCCGTCCCATGTGGAGATTTCAAACCAGAAATTGGGATTCACCCGCCAGGCCTCGTCAAGCATGAAAACCCAGTTCATCGACTCGACCTGAGTGGAAAACACCCAGTGGTCGCGGTTGGCGTCCCAGTTGTTCGTATAGTAGGAAGGGCTGCCGCCCTGCCAGTAGTGCCAGTCGGGCGCGGTCCACTCGCCGGTGATCAGCGAATAGACCTTCCAGCCCTCCCAGCGGCCGAGGTGCGCGGGGCCGAACGCGCCGTAGCCCACGAATCGCAGGTTCGCCCTCCAGGCATCGCTTACAAAGGCCTCGCGCATCGCCTTGAACATCACCGGATAACGCTCCATCCAGCCTTCCGCCACGACCTTGCGGCGGAATGGGTCGTCGCGCCCCTTGCCGTAGCGATCCAGGTACCGCTTCGAAATCTCTTCCAGCGGACCGTGCTTCGACCAGCGGAGATCGGGCGGCTCGTTGTTCGAAACCAGCAGCACCAGGGGCGGCTCGGGATAGATCGCCTGCGCCCGCTTCATCGCCGCCGTGCCGACATACTCCGCCGCCGGGTCCTGCCAGGGCTGGACGGCGCCGAACGGGCTCAAGCGCGGCACGCGCTTGCCGTCCGGCGAGATCACGCCGGCCCATTGGCTTTCGGGGCCGTCGCGATACTCCTGGCCGACAAGCATCGCGTTCCACTGCGTGCCGCGGATCGAGATCGGCAGCTCGAGCGCCTGGAAGTAGCGGAGTAGCCGGCCGAAATATGCGTCGAAACGCTCGTCGTGCGGATCGCCGCTCGGCCAGCCGATCCAGGGCAGGATGTGGTGCCCCGCTTGAATCAGGCCGATCTGGTGGTCCGCATCGAACGTGTTGCGAACGGTGCCCGCATTCCAATGACTGGCCAGCGGCAGCGGCCTCCCCTCCGGACCATTCGGAGGCAGCAGGGCCTCGCGGCGGATTTCCCTGGCGACGCGCCGAGCGGCCGCCGTGGGGGCGTCTTCCCCACGCGCCGCGCCGCCGATCCAGGCGGCCGCGAGCGTCGCCGCTGCCGCGCAGAAAAGCAGATTTCCCGGTTTCATCGATCGACTCGGAATCGGCTGGAATGTGGTCGGTCAGGGTCACGTCGATGAGCGTATTCTGGTCCTCCTGACGGCGCGAGGCAAGAGCGGGCCTCTTTCCAGCGACCCCAAGAGGCCCTATGATAGACCGCAAGAAGGGAGATCGACCAATGGCATCTTTGCGCGTTTGTTTCGGACTGCTTGTGACTCTGCCCCTGCTCGGTTGCGATCGCGGCGCACCGGCCCCCTCAGCCCCCCCCGTTCCCGTTGCCCCCTCCGGGCCGGCCGCGGAGAGCGCTGGGGAACCGCCGGCGCCGGCGGGCGATGCCCAGGAAGCGATCGACGCGCTACAGAAATCGGGAGCCGACCTGAAAACAGACGCCGAGGGCGGCGTCGTCGAGGTCAGCTTCCGCGGCGCGGAGATCGACGATCGCGCCCTGGAACCCTTGAAACGGCTCGAGCGGGTCCGATCCGTCCGGCTCAGCGAAACCGGCATCACCGACGCGGCCTTGGCGGTCCTCGGCGAGCTGCCCTCGCTCCAGACCGCGGAGTTGCAGGAATGCCAGATCTCCGATGCGGGACTGGAAAAGCTGGCTGCCGCCGGCAACCTGCGTGTGCTGCGACTTTCCGGAAAAAACGGCAAGACAACCGTCGACGACGAGGGCATGGCGCACCTGGCCGGGTTGGCAAACCTGAAGGTCCTGGCTCTCGATTTCCTCTGGATCAGCGGCGACGGCCTGAAGCAGCTTGCCGGCCTGAAAGATCTCGAGGAACTGTATCTCTCCAAGACGCTGGTCGATGACGATGCCCTGGGCGCGCTTGCGCAGTTTCCGAACCTGAGAAAGCTCCGTATCTCGCAGTGCCAGGTGAGCGACGCCGGGTTGGCCCATCTGGCCAAGCTGCCGAAGCTCGAGGATCTCGACGTGAGCGAATGCAGCTTGCTCACCGATCAGGGTCTGGCCCACCTGGCGAACAAGAAAGAACTCAAGAGGCTCAACCTCTGGCGCGTGGCGATCACCGATGCCGGCGCGGCTCACCTGGCCGGCCTAACGAACATGGAATGGCTCAACGTCGACAACACCCAGTTGACCGACGCCGGGCTGCCGCACCTGGCGGGGATGACCCGGCTCGCCTTCCTGCACCTCGGATCGACCCCGGTTTCCGATGCGGGCTTGAAACACCTCGAGCCGCTCACGGCGCTGGAGGACTTGAAAGTCACCCGCACCGCGGTCACGGAAAAGGGTGTTGAGCAGCTCCAGAAGAAGCTGCCCAACACCCGCATCCAGTTGCAGTACATCGAGGGGCAGTAAGGACCGCCGGTGGCTGCCCCGTCGGGCGGAGTCCACCGCGTGCGGCGCGCGGCGGAGACTCGTCCCTGCCTTGCGCCCTAGGCGACTTCCCAGCCGGCGCGATACGGCTTGTTCACGTACTTGTCCGCCGCGGGGCAGTTGGTGGCCTTGAGGTTCTTCGCGTCCCACTGGAGACGCTCGCCCGTCCGATAGGCGACCGTACCCAGAATCACGGCCTCGCTCAGCGGGCCGGAATAGTCGAAGTTGCACGTCGTGGGCGAACCATCCTTGCAGGCCTTGATCCATTCGGCATGGTGGCCGATCGAGGGGGCGATCGAGGGGGCCGGCGGCTTGAAATCGGCGAATTTCTCGGCCGGGAAGAGCCGGTAGCTGCCGTAATCGGCGAACATCATCCCCTCCTCGCCGATGAACATCACGCCGCTGCCCGGCACCCGTTGGCCGGCGATCTCCTTCGGGATCAAATTCCCGTCGTACCAGGTCAGTTGGACGGGGGGCAGGCCCTCGCGCTCGGGGAACTCGTAGCGGACGATCAGGCCGAGCGGGCAGGTCTCCGGATGGACCTCGGGGCCTTCGGCCTGGCAGGTCACCGGGTGGCGCAGATTGAGGGCCCAAAAGGGCAGGTCCATGTAGTGGCAGGCCATGTCGCCAAGCGTGCCGGTGCCGAAATCCCACCAGCGGCGCCAATTGGCCGGATGGTAGACGCCGGGCCAGAAGGGCCGCTCGGGCGCCGGGCCCAGCCAGAGGTCCCAGTCGAGCGTTGCGGGCGGTTCCTGACTGCCCTCCGGCCGCTCGCCGCCGCCCCACGCCTTGCCGACCCAGACGTGGACTTCATTGACCTTGCCGATCGCGCCGGACTGGATGACTTCAACAACGCGGCGGTAATTCTCGCCGGCGTGGATCTGGGTGCCCAGCTGGGTCGCCAGGCCGCGCTTCTTGGCCTCCTCGGCCAACAGCCGCGACTCGAACACGGTGTGGGTCAGGGGCTTTTCGCAATACACGTGCATGCCGGCCCGGATCGCGCGGATCGACGCCGGGGCGTGATGGTGGTCCGCCGTGCCGACGACCACCGCATCGACCTTGCCCGCCTCCTTGTCGATCATCTCCCGGTAATCGGCATACGTTCGCGCGTTCGGAAACCGCGCCGCCGCCCGATCCAGGTAGTTCTTGTCGACGTCGCAGAGGACGACGATGTTCTCGCCCTTGACGCCCTCGATGTCGGCCTGGGCCCGGTTGGCCGTGCCCACGCAGGCGATGTTGAGCTTCTCGTTGGGAGAAGCCGATTCGGCGGCGGACAGGCCGCTCCACACGCCGGAGGACAGGAAAGCGGCCCCCGCCCCGGTAATTCTCAGAAAATCGCGACGATTGACGTTGCCGTGCTGTGTCATGGTCTGTTTCCTTGTACAAGTCTGCGACGGTCGCACCGACCGCCTGGAAAAGGGATAAGATACTCCAGCGGACTGTGGGGTGCAAACCAGCGGCCGCCTACTCCAGCCCGCGGCGCTTGAGCAGCGGCTCGATCCGGGGCTCCCTTCCGCGGAACCGTTTGTAGAGCTCCATCGGCTCCTCGGTGTTGCCCCTGGCGAGGATGTTGCGGCGGAAGGCTTCGGCGGTCGTGCCATCCAGCAGGTCGCCTTTCTCGCGGAACGCCTCGAAGGCATCCGCGTCGAGCACCTCGGCCCAGATGTAGGAGTAATAGCCCGACGAATACCCGCCGGCGAAGATGTGCTGGAAATAGGGGCTGCGGTATCGGGGCGCGACCGGGTCGAGAAGGCCGATCCGCTGCATCGATTGGCGCTCGAAATCGAGGACATCCACGTCCGGCCGCACGTCGGCGAGCGTGTGCCAGTCCATGTCGAGAAACGAGGCCGCCAGGTACTCCGTGGTGGCGAAGCCCTGATTGAAATGCCGTGCGTTCTCGATCTTTTCGATCAGCGCATCGGGCATCGGCTCGCCCGTCTGGTAGTGCCGGGCGTAGATTTTGAGCATCTCCGGCGCCGACGCCCAATTCTCCATGATCTGCGAGGGCAACTCGACGAAATCGCGCGCCACGTTGGTCCCGGCAAGCGATTGGTACGTACACTCCGAGAGCAGCCCGTGCAGGGCGTGGCCGAATTCGTGGAACAGCGTCTCCACCTCGTCGAACGAGAGCAGCGAAGGCTTATCGGCGGCCGGCTTGGAGAAATTGCCCACGTTGTAGATCACCGGCCGGACGTCCCTGTCGTCGATCCGCCGCTGTTCGCGGAACTCGCCCATCCAGGCCCCCCCCCGCTTGCTCGGCCGGGGGAAGTAGTCGACGTACAGGACGCCCAGGTGCCGGCCGTCGGCCTCCTTGACCTCGAAGACGGTCACGTCCTTGTGATAGCCGGGAATCTCCGGCCGCTTCTCGAATTTCAGCCCGTAGAGCCGCGTTGCCAGGCCGAACGCTCCGTCGAGCACGTTCTCCAGCTTGAAATACGGCCGGAGCATCTCCTCATCCAGGTCGTACCTGGCTTTCTTGACCTTTTCGGCATAGTACCACCAGTCCCACGACTGGAGCCGGAAGCGGCCGCCTTCCTCGTCGATCATCCTCTGCATCTCGGCGGCCTCGGCCTTCGCCCGCTCCAGGGCCGGTGTCCAGAGCTTGCGCAGCAACTCGTAGACCTTGGCCGGCTCCTTGGCCATGGCCTCTTCAAGCACGAATGCCGCGTGGGTCGGATAGCCGAGCAGGCGGGCCCGTTCGACCCGCAGCGCCGCCATCTCGGCGAGAATCTGCTTGTTGTCGAGCTCATCGCCGTGGTTGCCCCGCTCGAGGTATGCCTTGTAGATTTTCTCCCGCAGGTCGCGCCTCTGCGAGTACTGGAGGAAGGGGATCATGCTCGGCTTGTGGAGCGTGAAGACCCACTTGCCCTCGTGCCCGCGCTCGGCCGCCGCCTCCTCCGCCGCGGCAATCACGCCCTCGGGGAGGCCCGCCAGGTCGGCCCGGTCGCCGATTACCAGCTCGAAGCGGTTCTCCTCCTTGAGGACGTGCTCGGCGAAACTCAGACTCAACAGGGCGAGCGTCTTGTTGATCGCCTTGAGCCGCTCCTTCTTGTCGGCAGGCAGGTTCGCACCGCCGCGGACGAATCGCTTGCGGGTCTCGTCGAGCAGGCGGCGCTGCTCGGGCTCGAGATCGAGCTGGTCCCGCTTGGCCCAGAGCGCTTCGATTCGCCGAAACAACGGCTCGTTGAGGAGGATTTCATCGCCGTGCTGCGACAGCTTGGGCGCCACGTCCTTGGCGATCACCTCCATCCGCTCGTTGTTCATCGACGATTTCATCGCAAAGAACACGCTCGCCACCCGATCGAGCATCTCCCCGCTGCGCTCGAGCGCTTCGACCGTATTGGCGAAGGTCGGCGGCGATTCCTCGGCGACGATCGCGGCAATCTGCTGCTTGTGCCGCAGCATCCCTTCTTCGAAGGCCGGCGTGTAATGCTCCAGCTCGATCTTGTCGAACGGCGGCACTCCGAACGGCGTATCCCAATCGCCGAGAAAGGGATTGGCCGCGGACGGGGACCCGAACAGCTGCAAGACGATACCTACCATGCATAGACCCATCATCAGTTTCATTCTCGTTGCTCCAGGATTCGATCCGGACAGCGGCTTCTCCGGCCAACGCCTCAGTTGACCAGTCGGCTCAGCAGCGAATCGAGCGAGACCGTCGCGAAACGGGTGATTATATCGGAGGTGGCGAACGGGAGATAGAGCTGCCCGTTGTGGATCATTGCCCCGCAGGTATAGGCGACGTTGGGCACGTAGCCGTCGCGTTCCCGCTCGGTGGGGGCCACCAGCGGCTCATCCAGGCAGCCAATCACCTTGAGCGGGTCGTCCAGGTCCAGCAACATGGCGCCGATGCAGTAGGTGCGCATCGGCCCGACGCCGTGGGTCAACAGCAGCCAACCCTGCGGCGTTTCCAGCGGCGAGCCGCAGTTACCGATCTGTACGAACTCCCACGGAGAACGCGGCGTCTGGAGCAATTCAGCGGACTCCCAAAAGTGGACGATGTCGGAAGCCATGATGTAAAGGTTCTCCCCATCGATACGGGAGCACATCACGTAGTGCCCGCCGATCCGCCGTGGAAAGAGCGCCATCCCCTTGTTCTGCGCACGGGCGCCGTTGATCGTGTGCACGCCGATCGTGAGGAAGTCTCGCGTCTCGATCAATTGCGGCAATACGCGGTAGCCATCGAATGCCGTGCAGGTGCCATAGTACGTGATCGTGCCGTCGTCGTCCACGAAGCGGACCATGCGGAGGTCCTCGATACCGTGGCTTTCATTGCTGGTCTGAGGAAAAATTACCACCTCGGACGCCGCCGTTTCCGCGGAAAGCTCCAACTGGTAGTTCGAGCGGGCCAGCCAGCGGATGTCCTGCAGCGTCTTCTCGAACGGCACCTCCCCGGATGCCGCTACCCGTACCGCGGTAATCGCCTGTTCCAGTTGGGCCGAGGTAAAGGAGTCGGCCAGGCGGTCGAGCACGAGGTCCGCCACCGCCTCGTAGACGCCGATGTCGTTCAGCTTCCGCCGGAACAGGGCTTTTTCGTATTGCTTATCCGGTACGACACGACCCGGCCTGGTCAGACGGCTGCATGGATCGATCTGGATCCTGTGATCGGAGTAGATGACGCCCGTACGGAAAACGATCGAGGACACGTGTCCCTCGCCCGTCGCGCGGAGACTCATGATGAACCGCACGGCACCGGCGGGAAGGTTCCGCTGGCTGTGATGGGGGACGATCGACGGATTGAACAGCGCCGCCGACTCGATCGAGTACTCCGCGGTCAAGTATGCTCCGATGAGCATGCGTCGATTGTGCGAAGCATGGTCCGACTCTCCGATCAAGGCCATCGCCGTCCGGTAATTCTCCTCCAGCGCCGAGGCAATATTGCCGTGGCGGGTGCGAAACCTCAGGAAGATGTCGTCCAGAATCCGGTCGACCTGCGTGTCGCTGAGCGCGTTGACGCGCTCGGCAACGTTGCGAATCCGCGCGGCGCCGCCGGGATCAAAGAACCGGGTGATGACGCGGCGAATATCGCTGCTGAAGGTGACCGGCAAACGCCGGACCCGCAAGGCGCTGCGTCGGCCTTTCCTGCTGCTGGATGGCGGCTCACGATCGTCGTTGGGGGCGCCGCTCAAGCTACTCTCCCTGCCTTTCAACGCTCTGCCTACCCGGCGATCGACGGCCTCGCCGGTCACAATCGGGTAATTCGGGTCGTCTCTACACAACGGCAACGGCACCCTTGCGGCGGTTGCCTAGCGACACCTCGAAGTCATCATTACTCATCTCCGTCCATAAATAGGCGAGCGTCGATTCCGCTCCCTGATTGCGATTTACGCCGGTCGCCAGCAGGCCATCGTAGCAGGCGCCGGACCGGATGTCACCAAGCGGGCGTTTCAGGCTATTGCGGCCGTGAAACCAGCCGCGCGCTCGGCGGAAGGCCGCCAGGTATTCGTGACTGCCAAGCAGGTCAAACGCGGCCCGCGCGGTTTCGGCCATCGTGGCGGCCTCCAAGGGCTGTTGATCGTACAGCGCCTTCTCGTCTCCACGGGGATACCAACCTTCGTTCCCGATCGGCCAGAAGACTCCCTCGGCAGTCGTCTGACGGTCGAGGAAGGCGAACGATGCCCGAGCGATCTCAAGAAAATCCTCCTCCGGCCAGCGTCTGGCGGCGGCGAACAAGGCGTGCGGCAAGACCGCGTTTGCATACGTCATCCGCGACTCGAACCACTGCCAGTCCGGCCGCAGCGCTCGGCCGTAACACTCGGCGAGCCGCCTCGCCGCCGACCATGCCACGGCTTCCAGCGGTTCGATGTCTCCGACCTCCGCACTCCACAGATGTTCCCAAGCCAGAACCACATACGCCTGAGCCCGCAGGCTTCTCACGTCGGCGAGCGTCGGCATGACGGTGTCGATCAACTCGCGGGCCAACGCTCGGTGGCCGCCAGGCAAACGACTGCTCAGCACTTCCGCCAGAGCGCGAACCGCTTGGCCCTGGCAGTCGCCGCACCCTTCTGCATCGAGCCAGCGGCGTTCGTAGCCAAGATAATTATGGAATCCCCGGCCGATGCCACGCGCGTACTCAAGAAAGCTCAGATAGGTGGTCACTCGCCTGAGCATCGGCTCCCCGTGGTGCCGATTCCACAGCCGTACGCAAAGCCGCAGGGCCCGTGCGTTGTCGTCGGTCGTGTAGCCGCTTTCGCGCCGCGGAATGCCATAGATCGCATGCTGGATCAGCCCCGTCGAGTCGGTCATCTGATCCAGGTGATCCAACGCGATCCGCTCCATAATGGACATTACCGACCTCCTTGCACGAGTTGCCTGGGCTCGCGCTCGGCGCCCGGCAGCGCGGAAGCCCTGCGCTGCTGGCGGGCGGCGCTTGCATGACTGCCGGCAACAACCCCGGTGAAGAACTCCAGGTAGCGCCGACCCACGTTGGGCCAGAACATCGGCCTGGCGTATTGATAAGCCCGGTAGCGGGTCTTCACCTGGAAGTCCGTGTCGCTCAGGAACCGCAGCGTTGCATCCGCCAGGGCAGCGCTTTGGGAAAACGGCACGAGCAGGCCGCGCCCTTCGGCCAAGACTTCTTCGGCATACAGATAGGGGGTGCTTACGATTGCCCCACCGGCAGCGAGGGCATAAGCCAAGGTGCCGCTGGCGATCTGGTCTTTCCCTGCGTAGGGAGTGATGTACACGTCGCAGGCCTGCAAGTGGGCGATCAGGTCGTCGCAGCTGAGATACTTGTCTACGAAACGGACATGGCCACCCAGATCCAGGGTCCGGACCATTTCAGCCAAGCTCTCGCGGTAGGCCTCCCCCTCCTGGCGCTTGACCTGGGGATGGGTGATGCCGACGATCAGATAGATGGCTTCCGGACAGGCAGCAACGATCCGGGGCATCGACTGGATCATGTATTCGAGCCCCTTGCCGCGATTGATCAGCCCGAAGCTGCAAATCACCTGCCGGCCCGTCAGCCCCAGGCGCGCCTTGTGGATCGTCCGGCGTTCGAAAGGGACCGTCGGCACGCCATGCGGAATCACTTGCACGCGCGTCCCCGACACGCCGTACACATCCTCCAAGAGCTTCGCGGCAATCTCGGTCATGACCACGATCCCCTGGCTGCGGGCCGCCAGATTCCGGATCACTCGCCGGGGCAACGGGTCCGGCTCGGTCAGCAGCGTGTGGAACGTCGTGACGATCGGCTTGCGGCATTGATGCACAAAATCGAGCACGCGACCGCCCCACTTGCCAGGATAGAGGCCGAACTCGTGCTGCAAGCTCACCAGGTCGCACGCGCTCGCGTTGGCCATCTCCGCGGCGCGACGGTACGCATCCGGGCGGTTGTTGTCGATGGCATGCACCACGCGCCGATCCGCGTAGCAGAGCGACGGCGTCTTCTGGATCGCCGCCACCGAGGACACCGGCTCGCCCGCCGCCATGTCGACCGCGTCGGCCGAGTCCCTGGTAAACGTTGCCAGTCCACACTCCTCCGGCGGATAGGTCGATAAAAAAAGGGGTCGTACGGTATTCACTCGTCACCTCGTCTGGTTAATCCGTGTCAGGTTGGTCTGCAATCTCAAGCCATTACGCAAGCGGCGCGGCGGGGCCTTCCGTCAGGCTGCCCGCCTGACCGCCGGCCTTGATTCGTTCCCACACCTCCCAACGATGGACAGGCACGTCGGCATCGACCTCGAAGCCCAACTTCACGTTCGCGCCTCGAATCCCGAGCACCGTGACTTTCAACAATCGGTGGAAGCCTCCAGACCCGCCGACTACCACCGATTCCTGGCTCTTCCTCGACAGGACTAACATCGCGGACCCTCCGTAAAGTGTCAGTGATCGTTCGATCGATGCCCGTTCCAGGCATCCAGGGAGATTCGGCCGGCGAGTTGGAACACCTGCACCATGGTGCCGGTCGTGAAGGCGTGCACCACGGCGCCGGTCGTGGTCTCGAGTTCCGCGGCGGCTTCGCCAACCGCGACCCCGGTGATGCGTTTGATTTCCCGGCGCAATAATTCGACGGAATCCTTGAAGAGCTGGCGGTGAAACTCCTGGACCTGAAGGGCACCCTCGGGAGTGCTTGACAGGGCCTTCTCCGCGGGCGACAGCGCCTCGTGGAGCGTGACGACGAGCGTGTCATCGCTCAGGACTACGGTCACGGCTTTGGGTGGATAGCCAGTCCGCTCCGCCTGGAAAACGCTGATCGCGTGGGCGACCTGCTGCGCCATGGTTGGATCGAGATTTTTCATGGGACTACTCCTTGGGTACCTGCAAACGCCGCAAATCGTCAAACACAAGAAACCGGCGTGGCGGATCACCCGAAGGCGTTCCACCGCGTCGGCTTACTCGCTAATGAGCCTCCCAACCGGGCCGGGTTGCTCTTCATCTAGTCATCCGACGACTTCGACTCAGTTTGCAGACGCCGCTCTGACATTTGTACTACGGCCGCCTACGTCAATCTCTCCGAGGCAAGTCCGCAAATGTCTGACGGTGTTCCTGTACTCGGCGAACGAATGTGTTACGCCAGAAAGGCCTCGATCACGCCTTCCACCCATCCAATCGCGAGCATGACACGACTCTCCCTCTTGATCGAGATCCACGTGCCGATGCTAAGCGGGTGATTCCGAAGCGGGTGACGCGACAGCAAGTTGCCTGACAGCAGGTCGGCCCTCGTACTCAAAGTGGCCAAGCGCCAGTTCTATCTGGGCATCCAAGATTTCCTGCTGTGGCACTACGGCATTGACGATGTTCTGAACCTGCATTCGGGAGTAATCTGCTTCCCGAGCACTCGGATGCGATGCCACGACCTTGATGTAAAGACGGAGAGCGACCGGCAAATCGCGTTCGGTGTAGTGTGCGGCATACGCCGCGGCATACTGCCGACCAGCCTCCGTAAGCTCGGTCCCGTTTCTCATGGTCGTTGCTCCTTTCAAGAAGGGCAATTGAAAATCGAAGGCGATAAGTCGTCCGCAGCCCAAGACCTTCTGGGGGCCACTGGAACACCGTTCATCGTGGTGAAAAAGGCTGCCCTCGGGTTGTTGGCAATGTCTCTCTACACCTTGCTGCGAAACGATCGTTCGCCGGACGATGGCGGCCGACAAGAACAAAAAAACCGACGTGGCGGAACACCCGAAGGCGTTCGACCACGTCGGCTTACTCGTCAACGAACCCCCCGGCAAAGCCGAGTTGCTCTTCATCTAGTCATCCGACAATTTCGGTGGAAAGCGGCGATCAATCACGCCGGAATCCTTCCACCACTATGATTGTACGCCGGTGAGCGGGAAATGCAATGGGACTTCCTTTCTGTTTCCACATTGGATATCATGATGCGTAATAGCCGCCTAGAGGCTGTGCGGAAGGGAAAGAATTGACGCGGAATGACGTCAAGCCATCGGCATCTCGCCGGTTTGGAGGGTCTTGCTAGAGGATGTCGCCGTGAGAACACTGGGAGAACTCGAAGCAGCGATTTCTGAAGGCGTCTGTCGCTTTGAGCAGGACTACATGGGCCGGGGTCCGAAGAACATCCACACCCACCTGCTGGGTGATCTCCTCGTGGTCCGCCTTCGAGGCGTTTTGACCGCCGCCGAGCAGCAACTGGTCACGTCGCTTCCGGCCGAGAAGGGGAGAGACCTGCTCAAGCAAGTACGCACCCATCTGATCGAAACGGCCCGCCCGGTCCTGGAAGCGATCGTCCAGGAAATCACCGGGGTCAAGGTGCTGAGCCTGCACCATGACATCAGCACCGTCACCGGTGAAGAGGTCGTTGTCCTGGCCCTCGCCGAGTCGCCCAGTTTCCGCGACGCCAAGAAGAAATAGGCATTCGCGGGCAAGCAGGCTTGTCCCAATGCGTGTTCAAGCCGCCGTACTTGCCTCGTGCGGTGGTCAATCAGGCGAGCGACCCGCCCCGATCAGGTAGCGGTCGCACTCCCGGGCGGCGTCGCGGCCCTCGCGGATCGCCCAGACCACCAGGCTCTGTCCGCGGCGGCAGTCGCCGGCCGCGAAGACGCCATCGATATTCGTGGCGAACTTGCCGAAGGCGGCTTGGAAGTTGCTCCGCGAATCGGTCTTGAGCCCAAGCTGCTCGGCGAGCGTCGCTTCGGGGCCGAGGAAACCCATCGCCAGAAGGACAAGGTCGGCCTGCCAGTCTCGTGCGGACCCGTCAATTTCCTTGAACTCCGGCCGGCCGCCGGAATAGTCGACGGCAACGTCGACGGTGCGAATGCCGACCACGTTCCCCCGCTGATCGCCGAGGAACTCCTTGCTCATCACCTGGTAGACCCGCGGGTCCTCGCCGAACCGGGCCGCCGCCTCTTCGTGCCCGTAGTCGACGCGGAAGACCCGTGGCCACTCGGGCCAGGGATTCTCTGCCGCGCGGCGGGCGGGCGGCTGCGGAAACAGTTCGAAGTTCACCACGCTCGAACATCCGTGACGGATCGAGGTGCCGATGCAGTCCGTCCCCGTGTCGCCGCCGCCGATCACGATCACCCGCTTGCCCCGAGCCGAGAGATACCGGCCGTCGCCGAGCCCCGAATCGAGCAGGCTCCTGGTGTTGTTCGCCAGGAACTCCATGGCGAAGTGGATGCCGCGCAGATTCCGCCCCGGAATCGGCAGGTCACGCGGTACGGTCGCCCCGCAGGCCAGGACGATCGCGTCGGACCCGGCGCGCAGCGCTTGAAGATCGACATTCTTGCCGACCTCGGCCCCGGTGACCAGTTCGACGCCCTCGGCGCGCAGCAGGTCCACCCGCCGGTTGACGATCCGCTTATCGAGCTTCATGTTGGGGATGCCGTACATCAACAGGCCGCCGATTCGGTCGTCGCGCTCGTAGACGGTGACCTTGTGGCCGGCCTTGTTCAGCTGCGCGGCGGCTGCCAGCCCGGCCGGCCCCGAGCCGATCACGGCGACCGACTTGCCGGTCCGATGCTTCGGCGGCTGAGGCACGATCCAGCCTTCCTCAAAGCCTCGATCGACGATCGCGCACTCGATGTTCTTGATCGTCACCGGCGGATCGATGACGCCCAGGCAGCAGGCCCCCTCGCAGGGCGCTGGGCAGACGCGGCCGGTGAACTCGGGGAAATTGTTCGTCTTGTGCAGCCGCTCGAGCGCCTCGCGCCAGCGCCCCCGGTAGACCAGGTCGTTCCATTCGGGAATCAGGTTGTCGATCGGGCATCCGCTGGACGACATGCAGAACGGAATCCCGCAGTCCATGCACCGCGCGCCCTGGGTGCGGAGATGAACCTCCTCCGGCTTCGAATGGAACTCATCGAAGTCGAACGTTCTCAGGAGCGGATCGCGTTGGGCGATCGTCGCCCGGCAGAATTCTTTGAATCCGGTTGGCTTGCCCATGGCAGTTCCTTCGCTGGCATTCTGGCCCGTGGGGTGGTTTAACGCGGCCCACTTCCATGGCGTGCCGAATCGCCCTCACGCGCACAATCAGGGAAAAGTCCTCTACGACCGCGGCGGGAGCGGCGGCCCACCGGGAGGCTGGCATTTTGGGTCAGTCGGTTCGGCCAGTCCGATGGGTCTCCCGGCCCGTCGCGATATCTTGTGGTTGGCAATCGGTGGGGCGGCGCTGCCGTGTTGGTTGTGTTAGGTTCTTTGGTTCCCGCAAGGCCCCGGCAGCCCTGCCAACCGCCATGGGTTGGCTCGCTTGCACCACCCTACGATGCTCTCGACCACCCTACGGCCTGCGCGCTCAATACACCGCCTCCTCTTTTACTGCTGCGAGGATCCGCTTGTATTCGATCGGCATGACCTTGACGAACTGGTGGATGGCGGCGTCCCAATCGTCGAGAATTCCGCGGGCGACGAGCGAGCCGGTGTAACGCTGGTGGAGTTGGATCAGCGCTTTCAGTTCGGCGATTTCTTCGCGTGTTACGAGCCGTTCGAGTTCGACCATCGCGAGGTTGCAGTTGCCCATCAGGGCAGCCCCGGGATCCCAGACGTAGGCGATTCCGCCGCTCATTCCGGCGGCGAAATTCCTCCCCGTCGGGCCGAGAATCACGGCCCGGCCGCCGGTCATATATTCGCACCCATGGTCGCCGACCCCTTCGACGACCGTCTCGGCGCCGCTGTTGCGGACGCCGAACCGCTCGGCGGCCCGGCCGCGGAAGAAGGCCCGGCCGCCGGTCGCCCCGTAGAGGACGACATTGCCGACGAGGATGTTCTTGGACGCGTCGAAGCGGCTCTGCCGGGGCGGATAGACGATGATCTTGCCGCCCGACAGCCCCTTGCCCACGTAGTCGTTGGCATCGCCTTCCAGTTCCAGCGTGACCCCCTTGGCGAGGAACGCGCCGAGACTCTGGCCGGCGGAGCCCTCCAGCCGGATGCGGATCGTATCGTCGGGCAGCATCGGCTCGCCCCAACGTTTGACAATCTCGTGGCTGAGCATCGCCCCGACGGCGAGGTCGGTATTGCGGATTTCTGACTGAAGGCGCACCGGCTTGCCATCCCGGATCGCCGGCCGCGCCTGGCGGATCAGTTCGTTGTCGAGGGCCAGGCGCAGCCGGTGATCCTGCTTGCGCGTGCAGACGACTTCGGACCGGATGTTTTTCTTTCGCGCCGGGGCGAGGATCGCGGCCAGGTCGAGTCCGTCGGACTTCCAGTGGCGGATCGAGTCGTCGATTTCGAGCAGATCGACGCGTCCGACCATCGCGCCGATCGTGCGGAATCCGAGCCGTGCCATGATCTGGCGCGCGTCTTCGGCAACCATGAAGAAATAGTTGATCACGTGCTCGGGCTTGCCGGCGAACTTCTTCCGCAGTTCGGGGTCCTGGGTAGCCACGCCGACCGGGCAGGTGTTCAGATGGCACTTGCGCATCATGATGCACCCCAGCGCGATCAGCGGGGCGGTGGCGAAGCCGAACTCCTCGGCGCCGAGCAGGGCGGCGATGACCACGTCGCGGCCGGTCCGCAGCCCGCCGTCGGTCTGGAGCACGACGCGGCTGCGCAGATCGTTGAGCACGAGGGTCTGGTGGGTTTCGGCCAGCCCGAGCTCCCAAGGCAGTCCGGCGTGCTTGATGCTTGTCCAGGGGGAGGCGCCGGTGCCGCCGTCGTGGCCGGAGATGAGAATCTGGTCGGCGAGGGCCTTGGCCACGCCGACCGCGACCGTTCCGACGCCCGTCTCGGCGACGAGCTTGACGCTCACCCGGGCCTGGGGATTAGCGCACTTCAGGTCGTGGATCAGTTGCTTGAGGTCTTCGATCGAGTAGATGTCGTGGTGCGGCGGGGGGCTGATCAGGCCGACGCCGGGCGTCGCATGGCGGATTCGGGCGATGTTCTGGTCGACCTTGTGTCCGGGCAGTTCGCCCCCTTCACCCGGCTTGGCGCCCTGGGCCATCTTGATCTGCAGCTCGTCGGCGTTGGCCAAATAGTAGATCGTCACGCCGAAGCGCCCCGAGGCCACCTGCTTGATCGCCGATCGCTGGGGGTTGATGCTGCCGTCGGCGAGGGGGTGAATCCGCGCCGGGTCCTCGCCCCCTTCCCCCGTATTGCTCTTGCCCCCGAGCGCATTCATCGCCTCGGCGAGCGAGGTATGCGCCTCCGGGGAGATCGAGCCGAAGCTCATCGCGCCGGTACAGAAACGCTTGACGATTTCCTTGGCCGGTTCGACCTCCTCCAGGGGGATCGGGCCGCCCGGGGCGGCCTCCTTCAGCCGCATCAGTCCGCGGAGCGTGCAGCGGGCCCGGGCGTCGCGGTTGACAAGCTCGGCGAACCGCTGGTAGGCCTCGCGGCGGTTCGTTCGCACGGCCGTCTGGATACTGGCGAGCGTCTCCGGGTTCCAGATGTGCCGCTCGCCGTCGGGCCGCCAGTGGAACTCGCCCGGGCTGGTCAGCGCCGACTCGTGCTCCGCCTCGCGCGGGTAGCCGGCCGTATGGCGACGGAGGGCTTCCTCGGCCAGGATCTTGAATCCGACGCCTTGGATTCGGCTCGGCGTGCCGGCGAAGCACCGCTGGACGACCTCCTCGTGGATGCCGACCGCCTCGAAAATCTGCGCCCCCTTGTAGCTTTGCAGGGTCGAAATCCCCATCTTGCCCATGATCTTGAGGATCCCCTTGGCGGCGGCCTTGCGGTAGGCCTCGACGGCCTGCTTGTCGTCCGGGCAGTCTTCGTCCGCCAGCCGCCCGTCGCGCCGCGCCTGCCAGAGGGCCTCGAAGGCCAGGTAGGGATTGACGGCGTCGGCGCCGTAACCCACCAGCAGGCAATGGTGGTGGACCTCGCGGGCTTCGCCGGACTCGACCAGCAGGCCGATCCGCGTCCGCTTGGCCTGCCGCACGAGGTGCTGGTGGACCGCGCCGCAGGCCAGCAGGGCCGGCAACGGCGCCCGGCACGCGTCCATGCTGCGGTCGGAAAGAACGATCAGCGCGGAGCCTTCGTCGACGGCCGCTTCCGCCGCGTGGCAGACGCGGTCCAGCCCGCCGGTCAGCCCGCCGGCGCCCTCGGCCGCCGCAAAGGTGATGTCGATCACGCGGGTCTTCCACCCCGGGCGGTCGATCCCCTTGATCGCCGCCAACTCCTCGTTGGTGAGGATCGGATGCGGGATGCGGAGCCGGTTGGCATGCTCGGCGGTCGTCTCCAGCAGGTTTCGCTCGGGACCGATGTAGCACTCCAGCGACATGATGATCTCTTCGCGGATCGAATCGATCGGCGGGTTTGTCACCTGGGCGAAGAGCTGTTTGAAATAGTCATAGACGAGCCGCGGCTGATCCGAGAGACAAGCCAGCGCGGCGTCGTTGCCCATCGAGCCGACCGGGTCGCGCTTCTGCTGGACCATCGGCAGGAGCATGAACTGCATCGTCTCGTTCGTGTAGCCGTGGGCCCGCATCCGTTCGGCGAGCGTCTCCGGCGAGAAGCCCTCGGCGGTCCCCCGCCCGTCGAGGTCGCTCAATTCGATCCGCTGCTCGTTGAGCCACTTGCCGTAAGGCCGCTTCCGCGCCCACTGCGACTTGAGCTCTTCGTCGGGGATCATCCGGCCCTGTTCAAAGTCGATGAGAAAGATCTTGCCGGCCTGGAGCCGCCCTTTCTCCGCGACCTGCTGCGGGCTGATCGGCAGGACTCCGACCTCGCTGGCCATGATCACCCGGTCGTCGGCGGTCAGGTAGTAGCGGCTGGGGCGGAGGCCGTTGCGGTCGAGCACGGCGCCGATGTAGCGGCCGTCGGTGAAAACGATCGAGGCCGGCCCGTCCCAAGGCTCCATCAGGCAGGAGTGGAACTCGTAGAATGCCCGCATCGGTTCCGACATGCTTTCATGGTTCTGCCAGGCCTCGGGAATCATCATCAAGACGGCTTCCTGGAGGGTCCGGCCGTTCATCAACAGGAACTCCAGGGCGTTGTCGAACGAGCCCGAGTCGGAACAGTCGGGTTCGAGGATCGGGAAGGTCTTTTCAAGCTCGTCGCCGAACCGCGCGCTGCGGACGACGCCCTGGCGCGCATGCATCCAGTTCCGGTTGCCGCGGAGCGTGTTGATCTCGCCGTTGTGGCTCATGAACCGGCAGGGCTGCGCCCGGTCCCAGCTCGGAAACGTGTTCGTGCTGTACCGCGAGTGGACCATCGCCAGGTGGCTGGTGTAATCCGCATCGCAGAGGTCGGCGTAGTACCGGCACAATTGGCCCGCGGTGAGCATCCCCTTGTAGACGATCAACCTGGTGGAGAGCGAGCAGACGTAGAACATCTGCGCCTCGGCCATCGACGTGTCGCCCCGCAGGATCCGGCTCGCCCGCTTGCGGATGATGTACAACTTGCGCTCGAACGCCGCGGCGGGGAACCCCTCGCCGGCGGCGATCAGGAGCTGCTCGATCGCCGGTTCGCCGGCCCGCGCGGTCTCGCCCAGGTCGGCCCGGTCGGCGTCGGTGGGGACGGGCCGCCAGCCGATCAGCCGCTGCCGCTCTTCGGCGACGATCCGCTCGACACACTGCTTGCATCGGGTGCGTTCGGCCTGATGGCGGGGGAGAAAAACCAGGCCGGCGGCATATTCGCCCGGGGGGGGCAACGCGGCGCCCAGGTCGGCCCGCGACACCTTGGCGAGGAACTCGTGGGGCAGCGCGGTGAGCATGCCGGCGCCGTCGCCCGTGTTCGGTTCGCAACCGTAGCCGCCCCGATGCTCCATGTTTTTCAACACGGTGTCGGCGTCGCGGATGATCTGGTGGCTTCGCTGCCCCTTGACATGGGCGACGAAACCGACGCCGCAGCTGTCCTTCTCGAAGGCCGGATCGTAGAGGCCATCTGGTTCGGGACGCTGCCATGGTCGGGTCTTCATCGGGTTCACCTGCTCCTTCCGTTGCGCGCCGCGCGCCACCTGCTTCCCCACACCGCACCGACCGCGGAACCATGCCAATACCGGACCTGTCCAGCGGTCCGTGACCGCCAAAGCCGCTTCTCTCCGGGGATGATCGGCGGGGCCCGCCGCTGGGCGAAATCGACCACAAACGGCTCGCTTCTGTAAATTAATATTCCGAATGCAAGAATTTGTCAAGATTACCGAGGCTAATTTCGGTTTTCTTCTCGTTTGGCATCGGAGGGGGAGGGCGCGGTGGAACCGGGAATCCGGCAGCCGCTCTGGGGGATGCGCACGCAACGACGCGAGAAAGGATCTGGGAGGGGGGAAGCCGTCTGAAGAGAGAGGGGGTATGCGGCAGGCCCCCCTACGCGGCGACGGCAAACTGGAGAAATGCGGCGGTCGATTCCTGCCACGCCCGGCAAGCGGCCGCCGGATCGCGGCGACTCTTTCAAAACACCGCGGCTGGGAGGATACTGTGGGGGCACTCATCTCCGGTCGGCCACGATCGGCTGCCGTTGGATTCAGTCCGGAAACCCGCCATGAAGACGTGTGCAGCCGCCGCAGTCGCAAGGCGGGGTCCATCCGGACTTGATGGACGACCGTTTCCTTCCGAGATGACTTGCAGTTGCATCGAGAGAAACGCTTCTTGGTGGAGGATGGTGTGATGGCAGTGTCGGAAAGTCCGGTGATCGCCGAAGCACGCCAGCGTGCCCAGGGAGCAGGTCGCTTGGCGCTGGGGCTCTGCGTCGGGGCCGCCTCGATCAAGGCGGTTGAACTGGCGGGCCGCCAGGGGGGCCTCGATGTCGGGCGGGTGGAGGTCTTCAGCCACGGGTGCAATATCCGCGAGTCCCTCGCCGAGGTGCTCGACCGATTCCCCCTCGATGCCTGCGACTACGTCTGCATGACCGGCAGGAAGTTCAAGGGGTTGACGAACCTGCCGACGATCACCGAACCGGAGGCGGCGGAAGTCGCCCTGCGGTTCGTCTCCTCCCCGAGCGACCAGCCGTGCGACGCGCTGTTGAGCCTCGGCGCGGAGAACTTCATCTGCTACGAACTGGATCAAGACGGGTCGATTGCCGATGTTCGCACGGGCGGCAAGTGCGCCTCGGGCACCGGCGATTTCTTCTTGCAGCAGATCCGTCGGATGAATATGCCCCTGGAGGAAGCCGTCCGCGTGGCCGACGTCGATGAGCCCTATCATGTCTCCGGCCGCTGCAGCGTCTTCTGCAAGAGCGATT
>LSQX01145516.1_pt1 | contig 20417 bp, 21 predicted proteins | sample 654561 | NCBI WGS metagenome assembly LSQX01 (sample SAMN04489861, study PRJNA283612) | anaerobic digester metagenome | isolation source: 4 biogas reactors fed with cattle manure at either 37C or 55C with and... | place: Denmark: Kongens Lyngby | collected 2014 | reverse complement strand
GAGATCCGGTTATCCCCAACTCCCAGTTTGCCCAGATGAAGAACCCCAAGTACCTCGTCGGCAAGGCTTGGGACGACCGCATCGGGTGCGCGGTCTTCATGGAGGTCATAAAGAGCCTCCAGGGGAAAGACCATCCCAACACCGTCTTCGGCGTAGGGACGGTACAGGAGGAGCCCGGGCTTAGGGGTGCTATGACGAGCGTCTCCTTGGTTGAACCCGATATAGGCTTTGCCATCGAAACGGACATCGCCGGAGATACCCCGGGCGTAAAACCCCACGAAGCCCAATCGAAACTCGGGAAGGGCCCGAGTATCCTTCTTTACGATTCGTCCATGATAGGACACAGGAGGCTTCGTGACTTCGTCGTGGACACCGCGAGGTCGATCGGCTTGAAGCCCCAGTTCAACTCCATGCCCGGCGGCGGGACCGATGCCGGGAGGATGCATGTTTATAAAGCAGGCGTTCCAAGCCTGGTGGTGGGTGTGCCGACAAGGTACATTCACAGCCACTCAGGTATAATCCATAGGGACGACTTCGACGCCGTTGTCAGCCTAATGACTGAAGTAGTCATGAGGCTGGACCGGAGCACCGTCGAGACAATCAAAGGGGAGTAGCGCTTTGGTAGAAAGGACACTGGTATTACTCAAGCCTGACACGGTGGCCAGAGGGTTGTGCGGAGAAATCATATCCAGGTTTGAGAAGAAGGGCCTCAGGCTTGCAGGGATGAAGCTAATGCAGGTCGACGAAGCTCTGGCCAGGAAGCACTACGCAATGCATGAGGGTAAGCCGTTCTTCCAGGGGCTTATCGAGTACATAACGGCCCTTCCGATTGTCGCCATGGTCTGGGAAGGACCCAACGCCATCGCAAACGTGAGGGCAGTGATGGGTGCGACCGACCCGGCCAAGGCTCAGCCGGGGACTATCCGCGGCGATTACGGGCTCGACATCTCCAACAACCTGGTCCACGGGTCGGATTCCGAGGAGTCGGCCAAACGCGAGATCGCGCTGTTCTTTAAAGACGACGAGGTCTTGTCTTGGGAGCGGCCCCAGGAGAAGTACATTACGGGCTGAGCTTAAGCTTACCCGGTAGGGTGATGGACAGGCTCCCGATATAGAGACGCAAGGGAGCTTGGCAAGCGTCTAGGGGAGAAGGCCGCTTCAGTTAAGTTATGAGATCTGTGGAGGCGGCCTTCCTTCTCATTGAGGCTTATGAGGCTCATTGAGGTTCGACGGGGCTAAAGACGTAAAGCGAGAGACCATCTTCTTGTCGTGGGGGAGGAGAGCATTTGTGGAAGCCGAAGCGGCAAACAAGGGCCGGATATACGTGGGCACGGCGGGCTTCAGCTACTCAGACTGGAAGGGTGTCTTCTACCCTGAAGACATTGGGCCCCGGCAGTTCCTCGAGTATTACGCCGCGCGGTTTCCATGTGTGGAGATAGACTTCACGTATTATCGCCAGCCGTCCCCAAAGACCATGAGGAACCTGGCTTCCAGGGTTGGGCCGGACTTCCGTTTCACCGTCAAGGCCCACAGGACCATAACCCACGAGATACCCGAACGGTCCGAGCTTGAGAAGGAGATAGCGACTTTCGCGGAAGGTGTGGCCCCAATGGCGGAGGCGGGGGTGTTGGGATGCGTGCTTTACCAGTTCCCCTGGTCGTTTAAGTATTCCAAGGAGAACCTCACTTACATAAACTCTTTGGGTACCCTCCTCCCAATGGCGCCCGCAGTAGTGGAATTCCGCAATCGAAGCTGGGCCAGAGAAGACGTCTACAGGTCGCTACGTGATTCGGGGACCGGTTTCTGTTGCGTGGATGAACCCAGCCTTCCGGGGCTCTTTCCCAGGGTGTCGCTGGTTACATCAAGGCTCGCTTATGTACGGTTTCACGGAAGGAACGCTGCCAAGTGGTTCAATCATAAAGAAGCCTGGGAGCGATACGACTACCTTTATACCGACGAAGAGATGATGCCCTGGGTGAGCCGGATCCTCGGCATGGAAACCAAGGCCGATGAGGTCTATGTCTTGTACAACAACTGCCATAGGGGCCAGGCGGCGCTAAACGCACTGCGCATGCAGGAGCTTTTGGGGCTGGGACATCCCCAATGAATGACACCCCTCCCACGGGTCCTTCAGCCGGCGCCTTGCTAGAGACGGGCCAAAGACAGGTAGAAAATCCCCAGCACAAGCAATAACCCGGCCAAGACGGGCCAGTTCCGCTTGTATATCCCCTGTAAGTTCACGTCGTAGTACTGGCAGGTCAACACCTGACACATATGGAGCGGCGAGAAGAAGTACGCGGTGAACGAGCTCCCGTAGATAAGCGCCGTGAAGCCCAGCCTAAGCGCATCGCTCCCGGCAGCAGGCACGAAAATGGGGATCAATACGCTTATGGTAGCCTGCTGGGAAGCGTTGGCGTACCCGAAAGCCAGGGGGATCAGTATGGCCAAAAGTGCAGGTGGGATCCCTAAGGCCGTCGCTTTATCGACAACGGTCCTGAATACCGGCGTCATCTCCACAAATGACCTGAAGGCCATAATCCAGAACATCGCCACGACCAGGCTTAAGTTGGCGCCCTTTAGGAGCAGTGCCCGTGACGGGAAGGGGCGCTTTTTCTGTATCGCCAATACGACTGCGATGCCGATTCCTCCGCACAAAGCGAGCCAAAGGGGCAGCTTGAGCGCAATGCCAAAGGCCAGCGCGAGAAGGAGAGGACCTCCGTAAATCAGGAACTCCATGAGGGCCGAGAGCCTCGTATGCCCTTGGGATTCTGCCAAGGGTTGTTCCGGCTGTGACCCCTCGGTTTGTGTGGCGGCGACTTCCCCCGCGCTTTCCGGAGAGGAGCCCGCTGATAGGTGTTCTCTAGGAGGCACCCGGTGGAGCAGGGCGAAGTAACCCATACCCCAAAGTGCAAGTGACATGGGCCACATCTTGGCTATGAGGCGCGGTACCGAAAAACCGGTGAGCTTGGATGTCAGTATGAGGCTGGTTGAGAACGGGAACACGAAGAACATCCCGTGCCTGAAGACCAGGTTGATTGCTGCCTTTTGGTCCGCCGAAAGGGCAAGGGGACGGCCGATCTTGTCAACCAGAGGAGCCGAGAGTGCCGCCCCTCCGAGGACAGGCATGGTGCCGACCAGAGCGGGCACCGCCATGAGGGCCGCCTTCACGTTCCCTAAAAAGGACGTTAGGCCCGAGACCGCCTTGTCGAGAAAGCCCGTTGCCTGCATCACCGTTGAGAAGAGCCCGATGGTGAGGACTGCCGCGGCAAGCTCGCACGTGCCGCGGTCGGAGAAAGAGCGCCAGATTACCGACAGTACCTCTGCGGCAGGTAGTCCCGATGTGAGTGCCATGATTGCCGTGGCTGTGAACATTACAATATCCAGGCGGACGCCCCGAATCGAGAGAAAAAGGAGCGTGCCGAACGCTAGGATGACTCCGGCTGCGACCAATGCTTTCACCTCTTGATACAGGCTAAGATTGCTTTCCCGTCAAATATAGGTACGACTTCTAGAGAATCTATCGCTGCGGCGCGGCGCAGGTCCTCGGCGAAACCCATTGACATTAGGTCCCGGCCGTGGGGCGACGCTTCTATAATTTCCAACGTGTTCCCCCGGTAGCCTTCGTAGATTTCTACTGCGCGCTGGGCCGTTACATCCGGCGAAATCGGCCTTCCCTCTCCCAATATGAGGACTGCCTTGGTTAGGGCCCCGGCACAAGCAAAATCCTCGAGAGACGGTTTGCCGTGGCTTCCCGAACAGATGACCGTTAGGTTTTTCTCCTTCTCGGACATCTCCTGCCATGCCCGTCGCGCAACGGCGCTCAGATTGAGAAACGAAGCGATCAGCGTGGGGTCGGCTCCACCTTTTTGGGCGGCCAGGATAGCCTTTGTGCCGTTGGAGGTGGACATTATGACTTCTCTTCCCGATACGGCTTCCGGGCCATAGTCCCCCGGTGAGTTGCCGAGGTCGAACCCGTCGATCTTTCTGCTTCTAATCTCGCCGCCCAAGAGGGCTTCCGGATGGCTCTCCTTCAGAGCGAGAGCTTCATCTCTGCTACCTGCAGGGATAATCCCACGGCAGCCAGAAGAAATCGCCGTGGCTATTGAGGAGGTCGCTCTCAAGACGTCAATGACCACCGCCACGTTGCCGGCAAGACCGCCGGGGACGACGGGCGCAGGAGTCTCAAGTACGGATATCGTCAGTATCTTGGACCACCTCCGTCATAACAACCATTATACGTCTTTTTTCGGGGAGATGGGCTTTTTGAGTAAAGAATACGGAAGTGTGGGCATTTCAGCGGATGGTCCTCGGCTTCTCCCTGTCCCGGACTACGTCGCCTTCGATCTCGAGACTACGGGGCTTTCTCCCGATGATGATGAGATTTTGGAAGTCGCCTTTATCCGCTTTCAGAACGGCGAACCGGTGGAGCGGTGGTCGACGCTCCTGAATCCCATGAGGAAGGTCCCGCTCAAAACCCTTCGCCTCACCAAAATCGACATCCGCGAAATCGAGGAAAGCCCCGTGTTTGGTGACGTATGTCACCGCATCGCGAAGATGTGCGAGAGCCTTCCTTTGGTAGGGCACAACGCTTCCTTTGATACGGCTTTCCTGCAAAGAAGGATTGATGGTTTTCCCTGGGTGCCTGTCTACGACACGCTGGAGCTTTCCCGCATTGCTGTACCGGGATATAAGAGCTACAAGCTTGTGGAACTGGCCCAGGCGTTAGAGGTGCCGCTCACCGACGCCCATAGGGCCTACGATGACGCCGAAGTTGCGGGCAAGATTTTCGCCCTCATCCAGAGACGAATACTCGAGATGGAAAGGCGCCTTAAGGACGCCGTGGTCTCCATCATGGGAGATGACTGGGCCCCAAGGCGCTTGTTTCTCTTTGAACCGGGCGGGCCATCCATGCGGCAGCTCATCCCCGACCCGCCGCATGATAGGCGGGATCTCGCCCCTTACCTCTTGGAACCTGCCTCGCGTCACGGCGGTGTTTCAGGCGAGTCCTCAGGTGAGCTTTCAGGCGAGCCTTCAGGTGGGCTTTCACGTGAGCTTTCAGGCGAACTTTCGAGTGAGCCTTTAGGTGGACTTTCTGATGATCTTTCAGGGAGGCTCATCCGGGTTCTTGACTCGCCGGGTTCCGGCGGTCAGGTCCTTGGTGTTTCGCTTGTAAACGATACGGCCCGTGCCGTGGTACAAGGGGCCCGAGAGTGGGCGCGCCGGACGGAGAAAAAGGTGTTGCTTGCCGGCTTTCCGGATGCTTTTCTCCCGGACGACATACCCTGGGCTCCTTTCCCCGAAGATTACATTTGCGTGCGTAAGTTTCTCCATATGGTGGTCCTCGCTGCCCAGGGCTTCTTGAGAGAGCTAGATGTTGAGGAGAGGCGCTTCCTGGCATCTCTCACCGTCTGGCTTAATACGACGGGCAGCGGTCATATGGGCGAGGTCCAGGTGACGGGGAGGGCACACGCCGTTCGCAGTGAGATGTGTTGCCCGAAGGAGATGGTGTGCAGGTCGTCTTGTCCGGAGAAGGACACGTGCCGGTATCTCCTGGCCGAGAAGAAGCTGGCCGCATCGCCCGTGCAGAGGGCGGGGCTCGACCGCGCGCTTGCTGTGTCGGGTGGGTTCGACCGTGTGATTGTGTGGGGCGCCCACGACCTCCAGAGAGCCTGGTACTACCGCGAGGAGAGAGTGGCCCTTGCATCAATCAAGGAAATCCTCACAGGCGAGAGGGTAGCCCGCGAGATCCCCGAGCTTTCAAGGCTTTCATCCCTTGCTTCGAGAGACCTTGCGACCGGCCGGGCCTCGGCCGAGACCAGGGAGTGTGCGGCGGAGGCGGGAGACAGGCTTATGGAAGCGGTCCGGTCGCTCCGGCAAAGGCTGGAAGATGAATTCGGGTTCCTTACGGCCGGCGAAGACAAGTGGGAGGGCCGTCCCGATCCTCCCATTGTATCGGCGGGACTACATCACCTGGAGAAGGCGTCCCAGGCACTTATTTCGTTTTCGAGTGATTCGGGCGAGCACATCGCGATCGTCGAGAACTCGTACGGGAGCGAGATTCAAGGCCCGTTCCTTGCCCGGCGATCAATCTGGCCGGCCCGGGAGGCGGTAAGGGCCCTCGGGGACTTTAGAGGTGCACCTATCCTCCTGTCCGACGTGGCATCCCAAGCGGGAGCGACCCACGGAGGACGCCTGCTGTTTCTCGGGATGCAGTCGCCCGTCCTGGACTTACGGGGTGAACCGGACAAAGATAAGGCCCGCTCCGAACTCCTGTTTGGTGCGGTTGATGCGAAAGCGCCTGCGTCGGGCCGGGGTTTTGCGGAGTACGCCTCGGGTTTCATCCGCCGGCTCGCTATGATAGTAAGAAGCGGGCTCCTTGTCCTCTTTCCTTCGAGGGCGCAGGTTACGGAAGTCTATGAGCTGCTTTCTCCGGAGCTGGAACGAGAAGGCATTGTGGTCTACGCGCAAGGTATTGACGGAGGCAGCAGGGTCATAGAGCATCTCACTGAAGAGGATTCGGTGGTGCTTGCTTCGAACTGGGCTTCCTATGAGGACGATCTTGTCCCTACCTGCCTGGCCGTTATGAAGGTCCCGTTTCCACCGCCCAATCCCGTAGATGACGCGCGTAGGAAGGAATTGTCAAGCAAGGGACTGGACGGGTTTATCGAGGTGTGCGTGCGGCCTTCATCACTCACGATCCGCGCGCACGCGGAGAGGATGCTCGCCAGGGGAGGAAAGCGGGCGCTCTTTCTGGCCGACCCGAGGCTCTCTCCGGGGGCTTCCAAATGGGCGGGAGAGTTCTTTAGGTCTTTCGACGACCTTGCCAGGGAGTGCGGCCCGGTCGAGTATCTCTTGAACAGAGTCTCGCGCCACCTTTCAGGCGAATCACGGAGCTAATTCGCAAGGCACAATACAAGGAGACCAAAACGGGGAAGTTCATATGAGGCTTCTTATTACCAATGACGACGGGATAAACGCCCCGGGCCTCTGGGCCCTTGTGGAGCGGGCCATCAAACACCCGGATATTGAGGTTACGGTTGTCGCACCTGACCGGGAGCGGAGCGCTACGGGGCACGCAATAAGCATCCACCAACCCATAGACCTCAGGGAGGTCCCTTTTGACTCCCCGCGGGCAAGAGTCTTCGCCTCCAGCGGGACCCCTGCCGACTGCGTCAAACTGGCCGTCGAAGGGGTCATGGAGGAGAAGCCCGACTTCCTGATATCGGGGATAAACCGCGGGCCCAACCTCGGGACCGACGTGTTCTACTCAGGTACGGTGTCGGCCGCCCTCGAAGGCGCTCTCCTCGGCGTGAAATCGATGGCAATATCGCTTACGGCCTTCGAGAACCTGGATTATACGGCTGCAGCCGATTTTGCCATAGAGCAAGCCCTGTGCGCGGCCCTTGAAGGCTCGTGGCCTTGTCTCGTGAACGTCAATGTGCCGGCCATACCAAAGGGGGATATCGCCGGAGTGGCCATAACCAGGCTGGGCGTGCAAATCTACAAGGATGCCATAAAGAGAAGGGAAGACCCCCGCGGCAGGCACTGGTACTGGCTTTCCGGTGTAGTTGTTGAAAACGGAGAGATAGACGATACCGATACCTGCGCTGTCAGACGGAACCTCATCTCCATCACACCCCTCAGGGTGGACCTCACCGATGTGCGTGGAATAGACGCCCTATCCAGGTGCTCTTTCCGGTGGCCTACTTGCGAAGCATGAAAGATGGGCCTTCCAACATATAGAAGCACCAGGAGGTGGGTGCTATGGTGAGTCCTCCCGGAAGGCGTCCCGGCGGCAGGTGGTCTTCCAGGAAGAAGATTGAAGAAGGGTTTTCACTGCGCGTTGCCGGCGGAGGGGTGCTCTGGGCGGTCGGTCTGGCCGCTTTGCTGGCAGTCCTCGCTTCGGGCGTTGTGTACGTCACGAGCCTCGACGAAAGGGTCCTCTCATGGGTCGTCGATGTTGGGAGTTTCGCAATCCTCGGCCTCAGCTCATTTGTCACCGCGAGGCGTCAAGCAGGCTACGGTCTTGTGTACGGCCTTGCCATAGGAGGCGGTTACGCCCTCATCACTCTCCTTATGGGTGCTCTTTTCTTCCGGCCGCTTCCCGGCTTTGGCGTGTTCCTCAAGAGGCTTGGCTTCTCGTTGCTTGCAGGGGCAATCGGAGGCATCCTCGGCGTCAATACCTGAGGAGATTCTTGGTATAAACTCCCTGATCCCGGAGGAAACCTAGAAGGACGAACCCTCTCGGGAGGTCCTTCTATTGGGCTCTATTGGCTGGAGACGTCTTTGGGTAACGTTCTTTACAACCGTCATTATCGCCGCCTTCTCAGGATGCGTGGTGCTCTGTGCCGTGCGGGCAGTCCTCGCGGCCGACCGGGATCTTTCGGCCCTCTTTTCCTCGACCGGCCTCATCCGCCGGGGTGACAAGAACGACCGTGTCAGATATCTTCAGGAAGCGTTGCACGCGTGCGGCTACAACGTGTCTCCCGACGGAGTGTTCGGGCCGCTCACAGAGTCGGCGGTGAGGGAGTTCCAGAGAGATAGAGGGCTCTACGTCGACGGCATTGCGGGCCCGGCCACAATCAGGGAACTTGAGAAGCTCTACTACAAAGCCAATCCGCCCGACAAATATACCGTGAAGCCCGGCGAGACGCTTTCGGCAATCGCGGGCCGCTACGGCATGAGCGTCGAGACTCTGGCAAGGATAAACAGGCTGTCGAACCCGGACATGGTGTATGCGGGGCAAGTACTCCTGATATCAAAACCCGAAGAACCGGAGGTCGAGGGACCTCGGGCTCCGACTTACGAGCCCCCGCCCAAGGTGCAGCCTTTTCCTTTTCCGGAAAGGCGCATCTGTCTTACTTTCGACGATGGCCCTGACCTCACGACGACCAGGCCAATACTGGCTATCTTGCGCCAGTACGGCGTCAAGGCCACGTTCTTCCTTATTGGAGAAAAAGTGTTAAGCCATCCCGATCTGGCGAGAGAAATAGCCCGGGACGGCCACGTCTTGGGGGTCCATGGGTTTGAGCACAAGTCGCTCTCGGGCCTCTCGGCTTCGGAAGTGCGGAGAGATCTCATGAAGGCCCGGGACGCCATAAGAGAGGTTACAGGCGTGACTCCTTACCTCTACCGCCCGCCCTTCGGGGCTCTGGACCAAACCCAGGTCGTGGAGGCGGCCAAGCTCGACATGCAGGTTACCATGTGGACCAACATCGGCGGGGCCGACCTCGGCGCCGCTTCGGCCGAGGAAGTCACGACAAGGACGGTTACTGCCGCGAGCGACGGCGGCATCATCATGCTCCACGAAGGGCTCCCATACACCGTGGAGGCCTTGCCTTCCCTCATTGAGGCTCTCGCCCGTCTCGGTTACGGTTTTCAGAACCCGGTGAGATAGTGACTACTGGACCTGGCCTGGAGCAATTATGTCTTTCACCACCTGGCCGGCGCCTTTAACGAGCTGCTGCATCTCGCATATGGCCATGCTCTGGAACATGGCGTTCTGGGCATCGGCCAATGCCGATACGGCCTGCTGGAGGGACATGGCCACCTGGCGGTCGGCCTTGGCCTGCTGCATTGCCAGCTGTGCGCCGAGCTGGGTAATGAGCTCTTGAGCCTCGTTTGAATTCGTCCTAAGCGATCCGTCTCCCTGAGATACCAGAGCGGAAAGCTGCTGCGTGAGAGCAAAGATTGTGTCGATCTGCTGCGAGTCGGCGACGTGGGATGACGCCTTGGAAAGGCAGCTTTGAAGGTTCTGTTCGGTGGACATCTGCTCGGCCCGGACGCTGTTCTGGACTTGGCTGAGCGCCTCTTCGATCTTCTCCGCAGGAGTGGTGGGGGTGCCTGCGCCCGGCGGTTTGAAAGAGCGTCTCAGTTCTTCCGCAACGCGGGTTGCCGGGTTCTTTTCGAGGTTTCCTTCTATCACGTAGTCTTCGTTTTTTGGCACTTGATCGTTCTCCTTTCCTTCCGTGCCCGCCTCTTCATCCAAAAAGTGAATGGCAGGTGAGCGGTTTCCGCTGCGAACGTCTGGCGGCGCTCCGACACATAGTGTGTCCCAAAGGAAAACGCCGGACACACGGCGAATGGACGGGCGGAAGGAGGTCGAGAAATGTCGAGGTTCCTGCGTGTAGGATTTATCTCCGACCGAATAGGAGACATAATCGAAGCTTCTTCGCTCTTACTGGAACGGATGGACGAAGGTGATGAGCGGGCGGAGACGGTAAGGGATATACTCGCCATGGCCAACGAAGTGCGGGATTTCCTTTCCAGATGGAGCTCTGAACCAATCATCTACACGGGCGCCGGCACAACAGACGACGTCATCAGGATGCTCGACTCACTCATCACCGAAGCAAGACAACGCTCTCCGGCGTATATGGACTGAGAGCCGGGCTCCATCCTCCTTGCGGATTTGCCTGCCCTTCTGAGAGGGTGTACACTCGATCAAAGGGAGGAGATGATCTCAATGCCCATCTTTGAATACAAGTGCAAGAGCTGCGGGTCTAGATTTGAGTTCTACCTGAGGGGGAGCGAAGTACCCTCGTGTCCTTCCTGTGGGTCCAAAGACCTATCCAAGCTGTTTTCCACTTTCTCGGCTCACGTGAAGGGTGGAAGCGGGGCGGCTTCCTCGGGCGGTTCCTCCTGCGCGAGCTGCTCGGGCGGCCACTGCGCTACCTGTAAATGAATGACCGGGGTGAGCCCTAATGCGCGATCTTCTAGGACTCAAGGAGGAAGTGCTGAGGACTGCCAAGGCCGGTTACCGTGAGGGGCTTTTCAAAGGCACAAGCGGAAACCTGAGCGCTCGAGATCCCGTTTCAGGCCTCGTCGTGATCACGCCGACTTCACTGCCTTACGACTCAATGGCTTCCGAAGACCTGGTTGTCATGGATATTGAGGGTCGAGTTGTGGAAGGGGCCCGGAAGCCTTCGTCCGAGTGGAGCATGCACCTCCGGGTGTACCGGGGGAGAGAAGACGTCTTTGCCGTCTTTCACACCCATTCTCCTTACGCCACGTCTTTTGCCGTCCTGAGGAAGCCGGTACCGCCTGTGCTCACCGAGATGATACCGTTTATCGGAGGGGACATACCTGTCGCCGAGTTCGCCCTTCCGGGCTCGGATGAGCTGGGCATAAAGGTGGTTAGAGCCCTGGAAGGTCGGGGTGCCTGCCTTCTTGCCAACCACGGCGTCGTCGCCATTGGAGCATCTCTCAAGGAGGCCTATCTCCGGGCCGTATACGTTGAAGACGCCGCCAGGATATATCACCACGCGCTGGCGGTGGGTACTCCGTGCTTTGTCCCCGAAGATGCCATCCGCAAGATAATATCTCCCGCCGTTAAAGGGTAGATTTTAGAGGGAATCACGATTATGGGAAACCTTGCCGTTCATTCGGCGTATTAACTTCTGCGCGAGATAGATGTGGAAGGGGGATGACGCATGTCCAAGGACCTGTGGTCCAAGATAAGCCAGACCATAAAGACCGGAGCCGAGACCCTTGTCCAGGAGACCAAGGAACTCACAAAGATGGGCCGGCTGAAAGTCGAGCTCATGACGCTTGAAAACGAGCGCGGCAGGAGGCTTCAGGAGGTTGGCCGCAAAGCCTATGCCCTCTACAGGGTTGGTACGGCGTTCCCGCCTGAGCTGGCCCAAGACTTTCAGGCCGTAGATGAGACGGAGAAACGGATCGAGGAGAAAAACCTCGAGATCGAGGCTTTGAAAGCGGAAGACGAAGCCAGGGAAGCGGCGAGGTTGGAGGCTGAGAAGGCGGCCGAGAAGGAGGCCCAAGCGAAAGCTTTCTGTTCTCAGTGTGGTGCAGGACTCCGTCCAACGGACGTCTTCTGTTCGCAGTGTGGAACCAAAGTCGAGTAGAGACCGGAAACGGCAAGTCCACGTCTGAGACGGGAAACAGTAAGTCACAGAGAGCCTTCCGGGACGTCTGGGAAGCGAGGCCATCCGGCCCGCTTTCTGTTTGTAAGCCGCTTGTGACAAAAGGTATGATCTTAAGGCATGTTGAAGAATAGCGGGAACGATCTCAAGAGGGGGTTTATCGGTTGGCGAAAATTCTTGACGGCAAAGCCGTCGCAAGTTCTATTAGGCAAGAGGTGAGGGCAGAAGTCAAAGCTCTCAAAGAACAAGGCATAACGCCCAAACTCGCGGTGGTACTTGTCGGAGAGGATCCGGCTTCCGTCCTTTACGCGAGGTCAAAGGAGAGGGCCTGCAAGAACTCAGGCATCGAGTTCGAGCTACATAGTTTTCCCGAATCCGCATCCGAAGAAGAGGTGCTCGCCAAGCTGGCCGAGCTCTCCGGCGACCCGAACTGCCACGCGATTATGGTGGAGCTTCCCCTGCCTAAGCATATAAGCAAAGAGAAGGTAATGCTGGCAGTACATCCTGACAAGGATGTCGACGGTCTAAACCCCATTAACAGGGGCCGCATGTTCACCCAGAAAGACGGGCTCTTCCCGGTCACACCCCAGAGCTGCATTGAGATCATGAAGCGCCAGGGAGTGACCTTGGAAGGGAAAAACGTTTGCCTGGTGGGCCGCGGAGATACGGTAGGAAAGCCCCTGATCTTCCTCCTTCTCAATGAGAATGCCACCGTGACCGTATGTCACACGAGGACCAAGGAACTCAAGAAGCATACTCTCTCCGCCGACATCATCGTCGCCGCCGCAGGTCGGGCAGGGCTCATAACCCGCGAGATGGTAAGTCCGGGGACGATCGTGGTCGACGCAGGGATCAACGAGGTCGACGGCAAGACCGTGGGCGACGTGGATTTCGACGCAGTCTCTGAAGTCGCAGGCGCCATAACTCCGGTCCCAGGCGGTGTCGGCAGCCTCACTACCGCCCTCATCCAGAAAAACATCCTGAAGGCCGTGAGCCTTCAAAGAGCGGGCAAGTAGACTTCTCGAAAGGAGAAATGAAATGAGCGACTTGTTCTCCCAAAGCCTCAGGGACGTGCTCAAGGTCTCTGCGTCCAGCGAGCCCACACCGGGTGGCGGAAGCATAGCCGCCATTACCGCAGGTTTTGCGGCGTCCATGGTCGGTATGGTGTGTAACCTTACCATCGGCAAGAAGAAGTACAAGAGTGTGGAAGAACAGGTGACCCGGATCAGAGACCGCGCTTTGGCCCTCATGAACCGGGCCGAGGACTTGGTCCAGGCCGATATGGCGGTTTTCGGCCGCTTCATGGAGTGCTACAAGATGCCTGCCTCGACCGATGAGGAGAAGGAGAGGCGGGAGCACCTCATCCAGGAGGCCCTCAAGGGAGCGACGGAGACCCCTCTCGACATCGCTCGTGCGGCCCTAAACATACTCGAGCTCGTGGATGAACTCGCTCCCATCGGAAGCCAGATGGCCATAAGCGACGCGGGTGTGGCTGCCTACCTGGCGGACGCCGCAGTCCGGTCGGCGCTCCTAAACGTCGATATCAACGTTCCTATGATCAAGGACCAATCTTTTGTGGCTAAGGCCCTGGAAGACAAGAACGGCCTGATCGAACAGGCCGCTGTGCTGAAGGATAGGGCGGTTGCTACGGTTTCTCGTCGGCTTCAGCCTTCTTAGCTCTTAACCGTCGCCGGGGGCGGGGCTCTTTGGGGGCTTCCGCTCCCTCGGCTTTTGCGCTGAAAGGCCCAAAGAACCGGCCGCGTCTCACGTTCCTGGGCGCTCTCGGCAGTCCTGTGTAGACGTCATACGTGTGGCTGTGGTTGTCGTCTACGGTTGTGGTGCCCTGCAGGCGGTGGACGTGCCCCAGCATTACCGGCATCTGGACGCTTGATATGCCGCTCATGCGGTGGACGTGGTTCTCGGCGACTCTGGTGACGTTTGCGTATTCGTGCGCGTGGCCACCTGCTACCACGGTCTGGACGTTGGTCGAACCGGTGAACGTATGGAAATGGCCTCTATCAACCGATGTTCTGCCAAAGTAGTCGTGGACGTGCTGCCCCCCGGCCTCACGGGCCCTCACATCGTTTTTCTCTTCCACGCCATGCGCCTCCTCGTATACGGCTTCGTAAAGATAATATGACTACCGCACGGCATGTGTGAGGGCGCTACGCGTGGAGCAGCATCTTTACTATCTCGTCCCAGCTTATCTTGGACTTTATCCCCGTTACGTCCACTCTCACCCCGGTTCTGTTGAGCACCACATTCTGAACGGTGATGGAGGTAAGGTAACCCTTTGATAGGGAGACGAGGTCTACTTCAATGACACTGTGGCCGGCATACATCGCTCCGGGCAAGCACGAGATGAGGGGGCGGATCACGAGCCAGTTCGGTTTTATGGGCGGTGTGACTTTGAAGGATATCCGCGATCCGGCGTATGAGCGCACCTCTACCTTGAACTTCACAGGGAAGTTAAAGAGAAACGACGCTCTCACGGTGAGCTCCAGACCGGAATCCCTGAGCGTCACATCGCTCAGGTTGATGCCCTGAGGAAGCGGCAAGCTCACAATGAGGGCCGACACCTCACGCGGCGCAAGTGTAAGGGAAAGGGCATCGACTTGCACGGAACCCCTCCAACGTTTTCTCTTTACATAACGCTATGCCGGTAGCCCCGGGAGTGCTACTCCAACTTCTTTGCTCCGACTGCTTGGCTCTGACTGCTTCACTCCAACGACTTCACTCCGACTGCTTCGCTCTAGCTGCTTCACTTCAACGACTTCACTCCGACTGCTTCGCTCCGACTACTTTCTTATAGACTATTTCTTCGGAATGCTTCGCTCCAACTACGTCGCTCCGTCTACTTCGCTCCGACTGGCTCGCTCAGCTACTTCCTCATAGACTACTTCTTCGGACTTCTTCACTCAAACCACCTCTATGTTACCCAGAGTGGGGGAGCGCTCCAATGAGACTTCGAGACTTCTGAGACCGCCGGCACTCCGCTATTCGAGCCGGCCCGCCGGATCCCCCGAGAAGGAAGCTCCGGTGAGATGGGCGAATGGTTCAGAAACTATTGTGAAAACGTTTCCATACGCGAGAGGGCGATTTCTGGAAACGTTTTCACCTTTGTAGTCTGCAAGGCTTCTCGGCTTTTTGGCTGCTTGACTGCCGGGTTGAGGCGCCCGGGCATTCCAGGGTGAAAGGAGAGGCGATATGAGCGGGGATATAACCATCAAGGATGTAGCCCGCAAGGCGGGCGTCTCCATAGCGACCGTGTCCAGAGTCATTAACAAGACCGGGTACGTGAGCGAATCGACCCGGAGGCGAGTCGAGGAAGCGGTCGCCCTTTTGGGCTACAGTCCCAACCCTTCGGCGCGTATCCTGTCGGGCGGTACAGGCCGGGCTTCTTCCAGGAAGGATATCCTGGTGTTCGGGAGCCTGAATGTGGACTTTGTTGTCAGGGCCGATAGAAGGCCCCTGCCGGGCGAGACGGTCCCGGGCCGGAGTTTCAGCTTACATCCGGGCGGCAAGGGTGCGAACCAGGCCGTGGCAGCGAGCAAAGCAGGTGGCAGGGTAACCATCGCAGGTAGAATAGGCGATGACATCTTCTCCGGAGTGCTCACCCGGAGCCTCCTTGACGCAGGAGTGAGGGGAGACCTCATTCATCGGGTTTCGGGAGTTTCGACGGGAAGTGCCTTCATCACCGTGGATGCGAGCGGTGAGAACTCGATCATTGTAGTCGCAGGAGCCAACGGGCTTGTAGGGAGGGAAGACGTGGACCGTATGCTGCCTGTGCTCGACGAATGCGGGCTCATCCTCCTGCAGCTGGAGATCCCTCTGGACGCCGTGATCTACGCGGCTAGGGCAGCCAGGGAGCGAGGCGTCACCGTGATGCTTGATCCCGCTCCTCCCGCATCTCTCGAGCCGGAGGTCTTGTCCCTCGTCGACTACATCACCCCAAACCGTCACGAAGCAGAGTTTCTCACCGGAATACAGGTGGTAGACGTCCAATCCGCTTCTCAAGCCGCCAAAACGCTGGTGTCCAAGGGCGTCAAGTGCGCAGTCGTAAAGCTGGGCGGCGAAGGGGTGGTATACGCCACTAGGTCTTCCACGGGTCACATCCCGGGCCATAAGGTTGACGTAGTAGACACAACCGCTGCGGGCGATGCGTTCTCCGGGGCTCTCGCTGCCTACCTGAGCGAAGGGAGGACCCTGGACGAAGCCGTCAGATTTGCCAATGCAGCGGGCGCTCTTGCGGTCACGAAGGAAGGCGCCCAGCCCGCCATACCCTGGCGGGGTGAAATCGAAAAGATGCTGTTTGGGCAATGAGTTGCTGTTTCTCCTGGTTCGAGTATTCCGGGTTTTTCGTGTATTTCGTATGTATCGGGCAAGGCTTGGCCAGTCTTTCGCCTATACTTAGGGTTAAGTCTGGCTGGCTTTCTTGCTAATGCTTAGGAGGAGAAGTTCTATGCGCGGCAACGGGGTTTATCCCGAAAACAGCGAGAAGATCCCGGTCATCATCGACTGCGATCCGGGTCACGACGACGCAATTGCCTTGATGCTGGCCTTCGGCTGCCGCCGGTTGGATGTCCTGGGGATCACCACCGTAGCGGGGAACACCACAGGCGAAAACGCCTACAGGAACGCTCTGGCCATCTTGTCTCTCATAGGCGCCGACGTATCGGTTGCCAGGGGGGCCGATTCTCCTATTCTGAGGCCCCTTCACACGTCACGGGACGTTCACGGCGAGAGCGGCCTAGACGGTCTTTCTGTGCCTCCTAATGCTAAGGGAGGAGACCTCTCGGCAGTCGAGTTCCTGTCCTCTACTCTTCGCAGGTCGGAGACTAAGATCACCCTGGTACCCACGGGACCCCTCACCAATATCGCCATCGCCTTCCTTGCATTTCCCGACATCAAGGAGAAGATCGAGCGCGTGGTGCTCATGGGTGGGGTAGCAGGCCAAGGTAACGTGACGCCGTCTGCGGAGTTCAACATCTTTGCCGATCCCGAAGCGGCCCGTGTTGTCTTCCAATCCGGTGTGCCCATCACCATGATAGGACTGGATGCGACGCACAAGGCACTCGTCTATCCAGAGGAAGTGGAAGAGATCCGGAAGATTGGCCGCGTGGGAGCGCTGGCCGCAGGTCTTCTAGACTTCTACTCGCTGGCTTACAAGGCGAGGGGGTTTAAGGGAACCCCCATACACGACGCTCTAGCCGTTGCCGCAGTGTTTGATGAGGGTGTGGTCAAGACCGAATACGCCCGCGTGGATGTGGAGATCCGCGGCGAGTTCACCGCCGGACGGACGGTGGTCGATTTCCGGGGCGTGACAGGCAAGGAGCCCAACGCTAAAGTGGCCGTAGACGTCGATAGAGATAGGTTCCTGAACCTGCTCATGAGCGCCATTTCGGTTCTCTAGGGTTCATCGTCCATCCGAGCCATCCGAGATGAACTGATCGTCGGGGATAGACCGTTCATCTCGGATGATAGGTCGATTTTCTCGCCCTCACGGCAATGGCACTCCGGTTTTACCGGACTATCCAGGGCGACACCTCGATTTTGTCCGTCTATGCGCGGCGACACTTCGGTTTTGTCGGACTATCCGAAGACTACACTTCGATTTCTTCGGTCTGTCCGAGACGATACGCTGCTTTCATCCACCTATCCGAGACGACCTTCCGGTTTCTTCGGCCTATCCGACGTGTGATAAAGCTAGAAGAAGCTGGGCCTACGTACTTCACATAAAATGAGGAGCGAACAGAACCAGCAGTGCGGATATGCTGGAGAGAGCGGGCCGTAAGCCCGGAAAGTGCGGTGGTCTTGTTGGGCTGGATAGGCCGGGCGGTACACTGGATCAAGATACGTATGGGGCTCGAACCGAGAGTCGTCCGTCGTTCCGGCCGGAAGGGGAAGGGCCATGGAGCCGGAAGGGCCGGTAGTGTTGGATGGCCGGAAGACCATGGACCGTCCGGGAGCCTTGGACGGTCCGATGGCCTTGAGCGGGTTGGCTGTTCTGAACGGTTTGATAGCAGGCTCAGGCATGCCGGAAGAGGGCATCCCGCCACTTTCGACGAGGCGACCGTGAGCGTGGGTCGCCTCTCCATGACCCTCAGGTCCTCAAGCGATCTCCCGTTCCCTTACGAGGTTACGGTGGTTGTGCCGAGAGTCGAGATCACCGAGCGCTACGTTGACGGCAAACTGGCAGAGGTCACCTCTGCTTACTCAAGCGTCACCATAGCACGGTCACCGAGAGACTTTGCTAGTCCGGAAATCTCACCAGAGAGAGGTTCCCCCTGGAATCGGCAAAGAGCACCTTGATGCCCGACGGGAGACGGGCGATTAGGGGAGAGACGAAAAGGGATGCGTCGCTCACCTTGAAGTCCGTCTGAGCCTCGTGGGTGAGGAAAGTAACGACGCCCCTGTACCCACCCGAGACGTACTGAGGTCCGGGCCCCGGCGAGGCCAAGAACAGTGTGCTGCTTGCATCCATCCTCCAAAGGGGAGTCCCGTCTACCGGAGAGAAGGCGTAGATGTTTCCGTTGGCTCCCGGTATGGTGAGTTCGCCCTCTTTCGAAATGGATGGCGTAAGGAGAGTGGAATGCCACCTCGTGCTCCACACGATCTCACCCGAACCAAGGTCATAGGCTGCCAGTAGAGCGCCTCCCGAGTGAGTGTCGTAGGGCGTGGTTGCGAAGACCTTGCCGTCATAGACCGCGGGTGAAAGGTACGGCGCGTAGTACACCTGCCTGCCCATCTTGTGGGACCAAAGACCCATCCCGCTCTCCACGTCCACGCAGTACAGGTAGCCGTCCCAGGCCCCGAATACAGCGCGACCGTCCGATATCCTCGGTGCGCAGACTATGGCGCCGTTTGCTTTGTACTCCCAGTTCTTCTTGCCCGTTACCGAGTTAAGGCTGTAGAGGGTCCCCGAGGAAGAACCAATGATCAGGGACCGGCTCCCTGATACGGCCGCAATCGCAGGTGGAGATGAAAAACCTGACGGGTCGAGGGTTGTACGCCAGATCCCCGTCCCGCGGACTAGATCAAGGCAGATGATTTCGCCTTTGGCGGTACCGAAATAGAGGCGGTTTCCGTCTATGACTCCTCCGCCCCAAGGAGAGCCGGCTGCATATTCCCAGGTAGGCTGCCCTGTCTCTATGTCGAGGAGCCTCACCTTGCCGTCGCGGGTACCAAAGATGACCTGTCTCGTGCCTTTCGGGAGGAATTCGCCGACCACGGCGCTCCCCAAGTTCTGCCGCCACTCTACCAGATCATACGGGCTCTTTCCGAACTCTTGCCATGCGTAGAAAGGCCCGTTGGCCGTGACGGCCTTAACTCGTACCCGGTGGAAGCCCTTTGCTTGCCCGGCAATATCCAGGGTGAGTGAGTGGCTGCCCTTCTCTAAGGATCCGAAGGGGATGTACCCGCCGCCGTTTATCTGGACGCTTACCTCGGCTTTTTCAGTAAGGTTCAGGTCGCACACAAGGACATCAGCCTCGCAGGAGACAGACAGAGAAGAAATGGGGTTCAGCATTGGATCCTTCTTGGTATTCCAGTAACGGGAGGGCACGTCCAGGACTTTCTGCCGTTCCCTGCCTTCTTCTGATACCTTCACCGAGTAGGCCGTGAGGGACTGTCCGTTCACTTCGACGACCGTGTACGCCGCGTCCATGAGGGCCCCCGTCATTAGGAAGTCCCTGCCCTGTCCCTTCCAGGCAATGAAGGAGTGGCCGTGGGCGCAGAACACTGCCCTAACGGGGAACTTATCTAGGAGACCTGCAAATACGTCGTCCGAATCCTGGAACCGCGAGGGTTCATAGAGGAGCGGGTGATGCGCGAATATCGCCACGGGCTTTGTCTTCGGCTGAGCCCTAAGGTCTGATTCGAGCCACTTCAGGGTCTCGGGCTCAAGCGTCCCTATCGTTTGGCCGGGGTAGGTTGAGTCGAGGACGACGAAATGCCACGAGCCGTAGTCGAAGGAGTAATTGCGGGGGCCTACCTCGGAGGCGAGGAGCGATCCCTGGGGGTCTTGCCACTTGGATTCATGGTTGCCCATGGCGCCCATCACGGGGAAGGGCAACGTATTAGTGAGATTCTTGAATAACTCGTACTCCTCCCGGGTTCCCGTTTCGGTGATGTCTCCAACCACGAGTCCGAAGGCGACCGCCTTTTCGTGGGCTACTATGTCTTTAAACGCCAGTTCTGTGTTCCTGTTGGCCGGGCCGTACCCCAAATGACTGTCCGATGCGAACACAAAGGAAAACCTGGAGCGGACGCCGCCGTGAAGAACGCCCAGTGACCTGTAAGTGGAAGGTTCGGCGGCAGATAGGGCAGGCTTAGAGAAGCTGCTCAGCATGAGGACAAGCGCCAGGAATGAAAGCGCCAGCATCCTTTGGACTCGTCTTGGCGGGTATTGGCAAGTAGGCATGATGTGTCCTCCGTTGGGAAAGGTTTCTACAGAAGATCGACGGAGAATACAAGAAAGTGTTCCTGCAACCTACGACCAATCTGAAGACGACCGGTTAGTGCCGGCTTCATGCC
>LSQX01050509.1_pt1 | contig 20419 bp, 12 predicted proteins | sample 654561 | NCBI WGS metagenome assembly LSQX01 (sample SAMN04489861, study PRJNA283612) | anaerobic digester metagenome | isolation source: 4 biogas reactors fed with cattle manure at either 37C or 55C with and... | place: Denmark: Kongens Lyngby | collected 2014 | reverse complement strand
GACCGGATGGTGGCGACCGGGCGTCGGGAGCATTCCGGTTTTGTAGGAGGAAATTGGCCTGGAAAAAAACCTTCGAGTCGTCGATAAGGGCGGTTCTTGTACAAATCCCTGGCGGAAAGGAGTTCCACCATGCCCTATCTTACGGACGACGACTCGAAGGCGGTGCGGAGGATAACAGAAATCGAACGGCAGTTGCAAGAGGCAAAAGCGGAGTTGGAGCGGTGGCTGGCAGCAGGATTCGTGCCGACCAGCGCTGTGGAAGTGGCCTTGAGGGAGCGGGAAGGAAAAACCCTGACAGATCGAGTCCAGGCATTGGCTACCGCGTTGGCGGTACAGCGGGCCTTGGCCAGCCCGGCGTTGCATGAACAGGAGCGGACCCTGGCCAAAGCCTCGCCCAAGAAGATGAAGGACTTCGGCTATCGACCGCTGACGGTGCAGTTTCTGGGAGGAGTGGAAGTGAAACTGATGGCCCGCTACTGGTGTCGCAGCCAAGCCCGTGCCGACAAGGGCAAAGGAAGCTACTTTGGCCTGACGCTGGTGGGCGTCTGCGACCGCACGACGCCCGCGTTGGCCAGCGAAGTGGCCCAACTTGCCGCGGCATTGAGTTCGTTCGAGGACGCCCAAGCACGGTTGCGGCAGATGGGAGTCGAGATGTCGATCCGGCGGATTGCCAACGTGGCGTATCACTTCGCCCAGCGGGCACGGCGTCAACAGGAACTGGAGGGAATGGGCATCGAGGGCTCGTTGGCCGGAAAACGCGTGGTGATTTCCACGGACGGCGGCAGGCTTCGTGTGCGCAAGAACAAGCGGGGCAAGAAGACCAAGAAGGGGCGTGCGCGTTATCGCACGGATTGGCGCGAGCCCAAGTTGCTGGTGATCTACGTAGTGGACGAGAAAGGACGGATTGCCCAAGAATTCGCGCCCGTGATGGACGGTACGCTCCAGGGCCCCGATGAAGTGTTCCGGCTGATAGAGTTCTATCTTCGCGAGTTGGGCATCGAGCAGGCCAAGGAAGTTTTGTTCATTGCCGACGGGGCGAAGTGGATTTGGAAGCGGGTGACACAGTTGTGGCGGCGTCTGGAACTGGCAGGAGTAGTGCGTTGCCGGGAGTTGGTCGATTTCTACCATGTGGTCGAGCACGTCTACGCCCTGGCGGCCTTGAACACTTCCTGGCGGGCCCGCGAGCGCAAGCGCTGGGCGACTCGACAACGGCGTCGTTTGTGGCGCGGGGAACTGAAGGCGTTCATCCAGGAAGTCGAGCGACTCTGCCAGGGGAAACGGGGCAAGGGATGGAGTCGCGAACGGGACTACCTCCTGCGCAATGCCCGCGCCGGGCGTCTGGACTACGCCAAGGCGCGTCGTGCGAAGATGCCGATGGGCAGCGGTTCCATGGAGAGCGCGGTTCGCCGGGTCATCAACTTGCGATTGAAGGGGCCGGGCATCTTCTGGCACGAGGAGCACGCCGAGCAGATGCTGCTGTTGCGGGCCTATTACAAGTCGAAGCACTGGCAAGTCCTGACGAACAAAGCCTTTGGAATCCCACTCACGAATGCCGCATAACTCCTATAAAAGCGCAATGCTCCCAGATGCGAGTCGCCCCCGATTTCGCTACTTCTGCGTTGACCGAACCATCGCCAAAATCGCTGCCCGAATAGCCTCCGGGAGTCCGTTCCAGACGCCTGCAACACCCTTCAATTCGGGGGGAAATCGGCACCCAAATCGGCCTCCGGCCCGCTCGGCACCAATACGGGCACCCCGGCACTTGCGGCCTCGCGCAACTCTTTGGTATCTTGCGGGTTACGCGATTGGCTCACCGGACTTAGGATCCAGTGGGGCAACCCGTGCAGGTTCGAGTCCTGTCTCTCGCAGCTTGTTCGAGTTTTGGGTATGTCGGATCGAGCCGGGGCGTGCTTCCAGCGCCTTCTCACCGCTCCGTAAATTCAAGCAAAGAGAGGTTTCCGGCCGCCGATCGGCTCCACCGCTGCAATCCAGGCCACCGGGGCAGTCGGATCAGCGTCCGATCCAAGAGAATCGGCATGGAAGGCCGGCGCGGCGAACCGGGCGGGCCCTATTTCCGCCCGGCCAGTTCCAGGACCTTGCCGACGATGCGTTCTTCGATCGATTCGGCGAACGGTCCGGGCAGCGATCCCCAGACGGTGGCCTGGCCCCCTTCGTAGCCCCCCTCCTTGAGGACGCGGAGCGAGGGGACGTAGGTGAAGACGTCGTTGGAGTATCCGGCGACCCAGACGGCCGGTCCGGCCAACTCGCGCTTCAGGCGGAGCGAATAGTCGACGACCACCTCGCCGCCAATCGCCACCAGCGTCAGGTCTCCCCCGAAGCGGACGACCTGCACGGGGCAGGGATAGCTCTCGCGGATCTTGCCGTTCTTGGCCAGTTCGTCGAGCAGGCGGCGGGCGTGGCGGGCAGCCGGCTGTTTGCCCGCGGCGGCCGTCTTCTCAAGCTCTTCGCGCGCGGGCGGCGGGGCGAAATCGAGCGGCACCTCGTCAAACGCAAGAGCCAGCGGACCGCTCAAGGTCCTGGGGATCGTCTCGAGGGCCGCTTCCACCGCCACGGCCAGGCTGCGGCCGTGATATTGGGCCAGCTCCTCGGTCCGCCGCGGGTATGGATTCTGGTCCCCGCCGCAACCCTGGACGAACAGGGCGATTGTCTCCGGGTGGGCCTCTTCGAGATACTGCTGCGCGTAGCCCGCATAATCCCCGCAGAACTGGTAATAGCCGAGCGTCGTGTTGTGGCAGGCGTAGCCGAACGCCAGGGCGAGGACTTGCTTGCTCTGCGGATCGGTGACGCGGAGCACGGGCACGTCGTGGTCGACCGGCCCATCGGAATAGGGGGCGTTCATGAAACCCCTTTGCGTCGGCCGGCGGCGGTTCATCGCCAGCCCGCAACGCGCGTGCAGATAGTCGAGTTTCGCCGGCGCCAGCTTGCCAAGAGCCTCACCCACCGCGGCCAGGAGCTTCAACCGCAGACCGTCGGAATAGGCCTGGATGCGGGCTCCCTGTTCGGCGGGCAGGTCCCATTCGGCGGCCCGGCCAGCGCGGACCTCCGGCCCACAGTGCGTGTGCGAGACGTTGATCAGCAGCGATTCCGGGGCCAGACCGTGTTTCTGCTCGACCTCTCGCTCCATCCACTTGCGGATCTCGCGGGGGATGCTGATCAGGTCCATTGTGAGGATTACCAGCCGCGTGCCCTGCCGGTCCTCGATCGCCAGGGCCTTGGCGAACAGGTCTTGCGCCACGCCTTCCGACGGTTTCGTGCGTGCGGCGTAGCCGGCCATCCAGATCGAGCTTTCGGGGGTGATCTTCACCCGGGCGGCGCCCGCCTTCCACGTCGCCTCGTCGGCCGACGCGCCGCCCGCTATCCCGCCGGCCAGCAGACCGGCCGCCAAAACTGCATGAAAAAGCGCCAAACGCTGCATGACTTGACCTTTCTCTCTCTGGACAAGGGACGTCCCGTCTGGACTCGCTGCCGCGCCACCCGCCGCGGTGGAATTGCTGGTTTTCGGGGCCTTTTTTGAGCGCGAGAACGCCAGACGCGCATCCGCCGCGAAACCGGCGCCAAAGTGCGAGCGCCGGCCCACATGGTAACAAAAGGGCTTGCGTGGCGATACATCCCGAGACATTTGCAGCGGAGCGGTTCGGGCCGAGGGCCGGAGGTGGGCGCAGGGCGAAGCAGAGGTTCCCAAGCCGCAGCTTGGGAACCAGAGGGAATGCCGCAGCTTGGGGGCCAGGGGCGAGATTCACAACGTCTTCGTGGCGGGGCAGGTCCGCGAGGATTATTGCTCGTCGGGCGCCACGTAACAGACCATCGAGTGGGATTGCAGCAGGAAGCGGTTCCGCAGCGGCGGCTCGGGGCCGTCCAAGCTGGGATAGATGTCGCCGGGGGGCTTTGCGGCGGTGTTGATGAACAGCTGCCAGGGCAGACCGCTCACGGCATTGGGGATGGCGAATTCCTGCTCATGGGCGCCGCCGTGGAAACACATCAGCAGGTGGTAGTGCGGGCCGGGGGCGGAGATGCTCAGCGGCGCGGCTGCGAGCACGCAGACGAGGCTGCTCGAGCTGACCGACCAGTCGATCGGGCCGCCGTCGGCGGCGAACCAGGAGACATCGGCCAGTCCGCCGGGGCGGAGCGGCCGGCCGGTGAGGAAGTTTGTCTGGCGGACGCTGGGCTGCGACTTGCGGAAGGCGATCAACGAGCGCACGAATCGCACCAGCCCGCTGTTCCGTCGCTGCGACTTCCAGTCGACCCACGAAATCGGATTGTCCTGGCAATAGGCATTGTTATTGCCCCGCTGGGTGCGGCGGAACTCATCGCCGGCGACGATCATCGGCACGCCCTGGCTGAGCAGGAGCGTGGCGAAGAAGTTGCGGACCTGCCGGTAGCGTACGGCGTTGACTTCGTGCCTCCGCGTGGGCCCCTCGACTCCGTAGTTGCAGCTATTGTTGTTGTTTTCGCCGTCGCGATTCCCTTCGCCGTTGGCTTCGTTGTGTTTTTCGTTGTAGCTGACCAGATCGTGGAGCGTGAAGCCGTCGTGCGAGGTGATGAAATTGATACTGTTCAGCGGCCGCCGCCCGCCCGCCTGGTACAAGTCGCTGGAGCCGGTGAGCCGTGTCGCCAGGGGCCCGGTCATCCCGGGATCGCCGCGCCAGAATTTGCGTACATCGTCGCGGTAGCGGCCGTTCCATTCGGCCCAGCGAAGGCATCCGAAGGTGCCGACCTGGTATCCGCCGGCGGCGTCCCAGGCTTCCGCGATGATCTTCGTGTCGGCCAGCAGCGGGTCCTCGGCGATGGATTCGACAACCGGGGGGTTGGCGACGAGGTTGCCTTCGCGGTCGCGGCTGAGAATCGATGCCAGATCGAAGCGGAAACCGTCGATGTGGTAGTTGTGGACCCAATGGCGGAGGCAATTGAAGATCATCTCGCGGACAATCGGGTGGTTTCCATTCAGCGTGTTTCCGCAGCCGGAATAGTTCTTGTAATGCTTGCCGCCGTCTTCGAGCATGTAATAGACCTGGTTCTCCAGGCCCTTGAAACTGATCGTCGGTCCGTGTTCGTTGCCTTCGCAGGTGTGATTGAAGACGACATCGAGGATCACCTCGATGCCGGCCTGGTGCATGGCGCGGACCATCTCCTTGAACTCTCGGACCTGGGCGCCGGGTTCGCTGCTCACGGCGTAGCCGCGATGCGGGGCGAAGAAGGCCATCGGATCGTAGCCCCAGAAATTCGGCCGTTCGAGTTCTTGTCCCAGGCAATCGTTGGTGGGGAACTCGTGGATCGGCATCAATTCAATGGCCGTGATGCCCAGCGACTTCAAATACGGGATCTTCTCGATCAATCCGAGGTAGGTTCCCGGGTGCGCGACGCCGGAGGACTTGGATCGGGTATACCCGCGAACGTGGGCCTCGTAGATGACCGTCTGGGCAAGATCGCGGCGGAGGTGGCGGTCTCCCTTCCAGTCGAATTCGTCATCGATGACCACGCACTTGGGCGGACGGACGACCCCGTCGTTGGGGGGCAGATAGTGGCCCGCGAGTGCCTTGGCATAGGGGTCGATCAGGCGCGCCCGGCCGTCGAATCGCTGCCCGATGTCCGGCTGGAACGGCCCGTCGGCCTGGAAGTGGTAGAGCTGCCCAGCCACCATGCCGGGCACGAAGACACTCCAAATATCGCCCCAGCGGTTCAGGTCGCGGTCAAAATCGATGACTTCATATGGATCGCGGTCCTCGACGTCGTTGTAGAGCAAGACACGCATCGCCGTGGCCGATCGGCTGACAACGACGAACTGGACTCCGTCGTCGTGAACGATCGCGCCGTAGGGGAGCGGGTGGGTGAATTTCAGCGATGGTAAACGTTCAAACACAAGTGCCGGGTCCGCAACCCGAACGGGGGGAAAACTCACGTTGCCTGGATACCAGTGATTTAGATCGAAAGCCATGTTGCGTCAAATCGAACCGAGTCTTTTGGTTGCCAAATCTGGGAAGACGGGGCAAATCCGCGGATATCATCGCGCGGCTGGGGGGATTGTGCAAGTCGCGTACCTGGGAAAGAGCGCAAACTCCAGCCAGTGCACGACTTGGCATCCTCAACAAGCCCGTGGCAAGCGGCTCGCGGGGCTACCGGCGACAGGCCGGGCGAGATGCTTGCAGCTAAACCCTATTGTTCGGTCGGTCGGGGGGAGGAAATCGAGTCTTCGCCCGGGGCATCGGCCACATCGCGCAACTAGCGCAACACATATCAGCGGAGCACTTTGCGCCTACGAGTCGGCGTCCGCATGGAACAGATGTCCGGTCAGCGCGGACTATTGCCATCCTGCCGGCGACGGCACCCGGCGGCCGCCGGGGGTAAAGAGCGGATTGTCGCCAGGCGTGGGGACGCGAACGGGCGTGTCTTTCGCAGCGGGCTGGCGGGCTGCGGGCAAAGAAAACGAGCGGCCACCCCGCCAGGCGCCGCCCGGATGGACACTTCGTTTTTCGGGCAAGGTTCACGATCGAAGGTTCAAGGTCCAGGTTCCCTCAGTCCGGCGCTGCCAACTGAAGCCGCAGCCTTGCCCGCTCTTGGCGATCGGGGATGGAACCTGGAACCTCGTCCGGATTCACCCTCCGAGAAAACGGCTGCACACTATTCGACCACGACGTCCTGGTGAAACACGGCGTGACAATCGTCACAACTTTTCTGAAGCGCCGCCATCGCCTCGGTCGCGGCGTCCAGCGACTTTGCGTGGACAGCCCTGTTCACCGCCGCCGCCGCGTCACGCATCTCGATGCAGTACTGGTACCACTTCTGAACCTCGTCCGGTTTCTCCGTTTCGTCGGCGTTGGGCATGCTGCCGTGGGCAATGACGGCAATCGCCGCCGACCCGCCGGCCAGCCTCGCGATGTTCCTGTCGAATCGACGGATGTCGCGCTTCATCCGCGTATGAATCAACGGGACTTCCCCCATCAAGGGCGCCATGGCGGCAACCTTCATCCACTTCAGCGAGGATGAATCGCCGGTCGAAAACAGGGCAGCCTTGGCCCTTTCCACGCCCTGCCTGGCCGACGGGTAGTCCGCCGCCTTGGCCAGGTCCTGGGCGGCCTTGATCAGCCCGGGGGCGGCCTGCTTGAACTGGCTCGGCTGGTCGTGCAGCGCGACGGCCAGCGCAAGGACCGCCAAGGCATGTGTCTTCTTCTCCAGCTTGGTCACCGCCTTCGCGTCAATCCTGTTGGTTGCGTGGCGGTACTCCGCCTCGTCCTGGACACATTCCTCCAACTCTTCGAGGTAGAACTTCACCTGGCCGTCGAGATCCGCGACAGGCACGATGCTTGAGAGAGCGGGTGATTGCGGCAAGTCGGCGGCGCTCAGGCCGCGCGCCGCCACCGCAGCCGCGGCCAGGGCCGCCAGCAGGCAGGGTCGTGGGAGATTCATGCAGCACTCCTTTACTGGTTCCATCGTTCATGCCGCCAACGCCGGCACGTGAAAGGCAGATATTGTGTCGTGGTGTCCTCACCACCTGGGTTGGGTCGCCACCTGGTTGCCAAGCTCCCGCTTGGGAACCGGAAAGGGCGGGGCCTGGAAACCAGCAGAGTTTGCCAGTTTGCCGCCGGTGTGTCAAGAAAAGAAGCGGACGGCGGTTCGAAGGGGGGGAACGACCGCCGTCCGCGGGGGAGATAGAGCCACACGGAGTGTGTGTTTTGCAGCCGCTGCGGCCAAAGGGGGAACAGCCACAGCGGCTACTGGAGGTGTGTGTTGCGTATCCACAGCTTACTACGCAAGCAGGAGGCGAAGGGTTCGCGGGTCGGACAACGAATTTTGCGGAATTTTCGCGGTCCGAATCCAGCTCGGGAGACCTGCCCGGAGCCGAAAGTCGGCAGGGTTCACGACTCACGGTTCAATTGCCTGTCTCAGCGCATCGGTTGGGTAAGACGCGACGCCTGACGGGGAGGACGGGCCGGGGAGGGGCTTGGATCGGGCAACCTGGATTGCCCCTTGCCCAGACATCTGGCCGCAAGTTCCGGTTCCCAGCCCGCTGGGGGAATGGTGGCGGGGCATGAAAGGCCGGAACCCGGCTGGTTTTCGCCAGCCAATCGCGTAAAATACGGGTTTTCGCGGGCTGTTCTTCACACGAGCACATCAGCGGCCCGCCTGGCGGAGCCGTGACGGACCACCATTGGGCGGGACTCCCTTGAGAGGGCCTATGGCGAAAGCAACGTACAAAGATGCGGGCGTTGATCTTGACAAGTACGCCGACGCGATGGCGCGGTTGCCGCGGCTGGTGTCGCGGACTCACTCGCCCCGCGTGATGAGACTTGAGGGGGGATTCGCCGGTCTGTTCCAACTCGACTTTCCGGGCCCGCTATTTGCCCGCCGCTACAAATCGCCGGTGCTGATTGCCTGCACCGACGGTGTGGGGACGAAGCTGAAGGTGGCATCCGCGATGGGAGTCCATGACACGGTGGGGATCGACCTGGTCGCGATGTCGGTCAACGACGCGATCTGCTGCGGGGCGGAGCCGCTGTTCTTCCTGGATTACGTGGCGATGCCGAAGGACGACCCCCCGCTGCTGGAGCGGATCGTCCACGGGATCACCGAGGGTTGCGTTCAGAGTGATTGCGCGTTGCTTGGCGGGGAGACGGCGATTCTGCCCGACGTCTACCAGGAGGGCGACTACGATCTGGCCGGATTCTGTGTTGGCGCGGTCGATCGGCAGGGGATCATCGATGGTTCGGCGATCGCGCCGGGCGATGCCGTCCTGGGAATCGCGTCCAGCGGACTCCACTCGAACGGGTTCAGCCTGGCGAGGAAGGTGGTTTTTGAAATCGCCGGACTCTCCGTCGCCGATCACGTTGACGAACTGGGGATGACGGTGGGCGAAGCGTTGCTGACACCGACGCAAATCTATGCCCGGCCGGTCCGTGCCGTGCTCGCCCATTACAAGGTGAAGAACGTGGTTCACGGAATTGCCCACATCACCGGCGGCGGGCTCCACGAGAACCTCGCGCGGATCCTGCCCGAAGGCGTCCGGGTGTTGATCGATCGCGATCGCTGGCCGGTACCGCCGGTCTTCTCCTGGATCGAGCGGCTGGGAGAGATCGAGAAGGGCGAAATGGCCCGCGTGTTCAACATGGGCGTCGGGCTGGTGATGGTCGTCAGCCCATACTTTGCCGAAAGCATCCGCAGCCAGTTGGCCGATCTCGGCCTGCGGAGTTGGGTCATCGGCCGGGCGGAGCCGGGTCAGAAGGGCGTCGCCTGGAGCGCGTAGAAATCGGCTCGACCGGTCCGCACCACCAGCGCAAGGAAGCGTTTGGGTGGAAGATCGACCTGCTCGAACGGTTCGAAGCGAAACCACTGCCGCGGCGTGCAGCGCGCCACGCGTTGAGGATCAGAAGGGCAGATACCAGAGCTGCGGTCCAGCGCATTCTATCGCTGCGGCCCCTCGGGAAACTGCTTGAAACACAAGGCACAGCCGAGCCGCTCTTGCGCAGACTACGGCGGAAGCTCGCGCCGTCGCGTGCCCTGATACCCTGGGTGCCGACCTTGCCCAAGCGCGGCGCGGTGGACCGACGCGGGAGGGGTGGTGGTCAAACGATGAACAGTGACCCCGCCAGCAATCCTGCCGATCCTCCGTGACCGGCCGGGACGAACCGGTCAAACTGGAGTTCAGCATCCGCGCGCCGATCCTGGAGCCCGTGTCGGTCACCGATCGACCACCCCGACGGCAGAATCGGCTCCACTGCGGTCGAACTTCGTGCCCCAATCGCTCAACCACGCGGGCGGGCCTGTTCCAGCGCGCTGAGGACCATGTCCGGCGTATACCCGTCGCGGAAGACGATCGGATTGTTGGGATCGTCGGGGGAGAAGACGGCCAGGATCGGCACCTGCTTGCTGCCGAGCACGCCGAGGAACTCCTTCACTTCGGGCGGCTGGTGGGTGTAGTCGGCCTTCAGGAGGATCGCGCCCTCGCGGTGGAACGCATCCCGCACGCTCGGCGATTCCAGCACGCCGGCCTCCAGCGTCTTGCACGTTAGGCACCAGTCGGCGGTGAAGTCCACCACGACCGGACGCGGCTCGGCGGGAACTGGAACCGCGCCGGCCGCGGGCGCGTCGCCGACGCGGGCGACAAACCGCTCGCGCATCTCATCATACAGGCCGTGGAACGCCAGGCGGCCGAGCGGCATCCTGTCCAATCCCGGAAAGAGCAACAGCCAGGCCAGCCCGACCACGGCGCAGGTCTCGACCCAGGCCCACCACTTCTCCGCCGCGGGCGCTGTGATCGGGGTGCGGTTGAACCACCAGAGCCCCGCCCAGATTGCGAACAGCAGGCCGATCGTCGGAACCACGTAGGGCCAGTCGAGAAAGCTCAGCAGGAAGACGACCGTGCCGAGGAGGAAGAAGCCCATCACTTGCTTGAACGTCTCCATCCACGCGCCGGGCTTCGGGAGGAACTTGACCAGGCCCGGCACTGCGCCGATCAGCAGGTAAGGGCTGGACATTCCCAGCCCGATGGCGAAAAACACGGCGAAGATGATCGCCGGCGGCTGCGCGACGGCCCAGGTCAGCGCGGTTGCCATGAACGGACCGGTGCAGGGGGTGGCGAGGACCGTCGTAATGACGCCCTTCAAGAAGGCCGCGGAAAGCCCCTCCTGCTGCTGGATTTGAACCGCCTTGCCGGCGCCGACAAACCCGGGGATGGGGATTTCCCAGATGCCAAGAAAGCTCAACCCCATGGCGAACACGATCGCGGCCAGCACGACGTTGAAGGCCGCGTAGGTGAACAACTGCCCCCAGCCGAGCCCCAGCCCGGCCGCCAGCGCCGCCAGCACCAGGAAGACCGAAATGATCCCCGCCGCATAGACGACGTTCAAGGCCAGGGCGCGGGCGCGGCTCTCGCCCGCCTGGGTGACGAACGAGAGGACCTTCAGCCCGATGACCGGCAAGACGCACGGCATCAGGTTCAGGATCAACCCACCGACGAACGCTCCCAGGAGAATCCAGCCAAGCGATTTGTCGGAGTGCTGCTTCTTGACGTTCTCCGAGACGAGCGCTGGATCGAAGGCAATCCCATTCGTGCCGACAACCCGGGCGAAATCCTCCATGTTGGTGTAAGCATACCACTTGAGCTTCTCCCCGGCGGCGCGCGGGCCGGGCGCGTCGGTCGCCACGGCCTCGCCCGAGTCCGGTTCAGCCACTGGCGGAAACGGCGTCGGCGGCACCACCGGCGGCGCGGACTCCGCAGCGGCGGGCGGCGGCGCGAGGAGGTTCCGCGAGGCCGCCGGCGCCGAGGCCCGCGGGAGATCGACGCCCGGCCCCAGCCGGGCGGTGAAACGGAACTCCTCCGGCGGCAAGCACGAGTTTTCGGAACAGGCCTGGGCGTAGACCGCGCCGCGGATCGCGAGCTTCGACAAGTCCTCGCCCGCGGCGAACCGGATCGGCGCGTGCCAGACGACCGTCCCGTCGTGCGACTCGACCTGAATGTTGCCGAAGACCGCCTCGACCTTGACTTGCGGCGAACGGTCCGCCTGAAAGCTGTCCACGACCTCGAATTCGCTGGACTTGTCGAGCCTGATTTGCGTTGGAATCGGCCCCTTGCCCGTCTGGGTGATCGAATAGATGTGCCAGCCGGGCTCCATCGTGGCGGTGACGAACAGCCGGGCTGGATCGCCGTTCTGCGGCGCGGTGAACTCGCCTGAGACCCGAACCTTGGGATCCGCGTCCCCCCCGAAGCCGAACTGGGCAGACGCGGGACGGACCGCCAGCGTCACAAGGACGGCCACCAACAGCCGGGTCAGAATTCCACTAAGACTCAAATTGCGCATGCTTCTCTCATTCCTTGAAACAGACTTGCTCCCATCGGTTCGATGCGCCGCGAGCGGACACAGTTACAGAACAAGCCCCCTCCGGTTGGGGATGTCAAATTGTAGCGTCTCGAGCCGCGCTATCAAGTCGTCCATACGCTGCAAGACCGCGCAGGGTTCCTCGAAGACACGGCCATCCAGAATTGTCCAGCTTGCCCAATTGAGCGCGCCGAGCAGGAGCCCGCTGACATCAAACGCATTGGCCAGGTTCCGTTCGGCTTCCGAGACCGGCCGCACCGCCTCGTAGGCGGACACGCCAACCTCCCAGAGCGCTCGGTTGCTCCCCGCAAGGCTGCCGAGAAGCCGGGCCAGATCGCATGACACATTATCCCATCGCATCGCACCGAAATCGACCAACCCGGTCACGCGGTCGCCTTGGTAGAGGAGATGGTCGTGCCAGATGTCGCCGAGGCATGGTTGCAGCGGCACCCGATGGCGCTGGACGGAAGCCAGTTGGTCGTAGACCGCCGGCGCCGCCCGGGGCAGAAGCTTGAGCACGCGTTCGGCGCGGTCAGCGATTTCCGGCCAGGCCGCCGGCCCAGCCAGCGCATCGTGCAGAAGCCGCGCCCGCACGGTGAGCCATTCCCGCAGGACCGCCAGCCGATGCGCGATCCCCGGCGAGGGGCCCTCGCCGCGCGTCGCACCAGGCCCGCTGGACGAGCCGGTCCAACAGAGATCCTCGACCGCCCGATGAAATTCGGCCAGACAGGCCGCCGCCGCCTTCAGGCGCGGCGCGGTCGGCGAGGCGGCGAAATCGGCCTTGCCGGGCATCCAGGGGGAGAGTTCCCAGAGGTGGCCGCCGCGGGAGACGTACGGCTGGCCGCCGCGGGCTTCCAGCGGGACTGGGGCCAGGCAGAAGCCCCGCTCGCGCGCGTGCCGCAGCACGGCGTGGATGAATCGCAGTTCGGCGGGCCCGGGATAGTCCGCCGGCCAGCGGCGGAGGCAGTACGGCCCCGCCTCCGCCTCCGCCCGCCAGAACCGCGCGCCGCTGAAGCCGCCGGCCCCGCCGAGGGCCAGGAGCCTCGTTGGACGGACCACCGCCGGATACGCCGCCAGCACGGCAAGAGGATCGGGACATTCAGCCATCAGACTTCAATACGCCGGCCGTCGCGAGCGGACCGGCGGAGGGCCTCCATCCAGCGTTGCACGCGGATGCCTTGGCGAAGATCGGGTTCGGCGGGGCGGCCACGGGCCACCGCACGGAGAAAATTCGCCAGGCACGCGACATGGCCGCGGAGCCAGCCCGTGGCCGCCTTGGGGCTGGGAAAGGAAGTCGCCGGAGGATCGTAACGCTGGCCGGTGTCGATCCGGGTCCACCCGCGCGACCCCGCCGGCGGGTAGGCGGCCCGCGCGTCGTAGAATTCCAGATGATGGGGATCCATCAGGTTGAACCGCAGCGCGCCGCGCGTGCCGTGGATCTCCAGCCGCAGTTCGTCTTCCGTCCCCGTGGCGATCTTCGACGCTTCGAGAATCCCCACCCCGCCCGACTTCAACCGGGCAATCGCCAGCACGCAGTCCTCCGCGTCGACCTTCCCCTTGGCATTCGCGCCGCCCGGCAAGGGCCGCTCCGGAAACGCGATCTGGGTGGCGGCTTGAAACGATTCGAACGGGCCGATCAGCCAATCGATCGCATCGAGCACGTGGGAGCCGATGTCGGCAATCGCCCCACCGCCGCCGGCCGCCGTGAGTTTCCAGCGCAGCGGCGCAGCGGGATCGGCGCTGCCGCTTTGCAGGTAGGCGGCGCGGAACTGGAGCACCTGGCCGAGGGCCTCTTGTTCGACCAGCTGCCGGGCGTGGATCATCGCCGGGAAGAACCGATTGTGAAAGGTCATCTGGGCGATCCCCCGGTAGCCGGCCAGCCCGGCCTCGACCTGGTCGGCCTCCTCGCCGCTGGCCACGAGGGGCTTGTCGCAGAAAATGTGCTTCTGCTGGCGGATCGCCGAGAGCAGGGCGGCCTTGTGCGCGCTGTTGGGCGTGCAGATGTGGACGATGTCGATCGCGGGATTCTCGGTCACCGCCCGGTAGTCCGTCGCGGCCGACGAGGCGTCCAAGACGCGCCGCGCTTTCTCGGCGGTCTCCGGCCGCGAGGTGACCACGTGGGTGATCCGTGCCTCGAGCGGCACGGGATCGTAGAACAGCGGCAGGTTGCGGTAGCCGTAGGCATGCACCTTGCCGATGAAGCCGAAACCGATGATTCCGATGCGGTACGTGTTCACGGAGGATGGAAAAATGACGAATGTGGAAAGTCAAATGTCGAAAGAATGACGAAGGTCGAAGGGCGAAGGTCATGGCATGGCGATCGACTCGCCGCCGGCGATCGAGCCCATTGCGCCCCAGACGCCGTACGTGCTGTGGCCCGAGCCCGCCGGAGGCTGGCCCAGGTTGCCGGTGTCGATCGTCTCGGCAATGAAGCGGACGGAGCCGTCGCCCATCAAGACATTCACGCCGCCGGGATGGCGGCTGGAGGGGGGCAGCAGCCCGTCGTTGTTGTCGGCGCTCGGCTCGTTGCCCGTCGAGCAGGCGGGGGCATTGGGGGGGAGAACCGTCGTAAAACCGGTGCGTTCCGCCTGGCCGTCCGTGTAGCAGTGCCCCCACAGCGCCTTGACAACCACGCCCGGCCGATAATACCTGCCGTTGGTCGCCAGCAGGCAGAGATTGGGCTGCATGTCGACACCGGCAATTCCGTTGGCGATTCCCAGAACGACTTCAACTTCTTGGGAGAGGGCGACGCGGGGCTGGATTGCGTCATCGTTCCAGCCGGCGCGGATCCGTTCGCTCATCATGATCGTGTTGCTCAAGCCGTCGGAGATGCTCGAAAACCGTGTCGCTTGCCCGAAAACGCCGCGATTGCCCTCCGAATAGCCCGGATTCAGGCCGGTCGTGCCGTCGCCGATGCAGAACGCGTAGTTGTGCATGCGGCCGACGCGGGCGGCGTCCGACGGGCAGGAGAGGATCGCGGGCGCGGTATCCCAGACGTGCCAACTCGCCCAGGCGTAAGGTCCACCGGGGCTGATCCCATTGGCCACGTCGCCCGCCCGGATGTGATCGTAGAGCACTCCCTGCTCGTAATAAGGCATTAGGGCCACGAATGCGCTCAAGCGGCCGCCGTTGTTGGCGCCGGGGTAGCAGCACGTTCCGCCGCGGCGAAAGGGCAAGGCCCCGTGCGTGGAGTGGTAGTTGTGGTTGGCCAGCCCCAACTGCTTCAATCCATTCGTGCATTGGGAGCGACGGGCCGCTTCCCGGGCGGCCTGCACGGCGGGCAGGAGGATGGCCATCAGGATGCCGATAATCGCAATCACCACGAGCAGCTCGACCAGCGTAAACGCCCGCCTTCCACGCGAGGTGGGAACCATGGCACACCCCCGAAAGAACAAGAGGGAACAAGTCGCGGCCGACTCCGCAGCAGACAGGGCTCTTGCCACAAGCCAGCCGAATCATACTCCCCCCGAGTGGCGGCTGTCAATCATTTGGGGAAAACCCGACGCCGCGCTTCGACCCCGGCTCGGCGCGGGGCGCGCCGAGCGGCGTCAATCGGCCAGAACAAAGTCGAACGTGTTCCGGCCCGCGACGACCTTGGCGGTCAGGCCGGAATGGGCGGCATTCGAATACTTCCTGGGGAGCAGGTTCTTCGAGAACGCCGCCGCGCGGCGGGGGGGCGGAACATAGCCGGCCATCGACGGCCTGGCCGGGGGAGGCGGCGGCGATTCGTATTTCGTGATCGAGACCCGGTAATCGCCGGGCACGGCGCCGTCGCCGTGCTCAAACGTCATCAACTCGTACTTGCCCTCCGAGTTGGTCTTGGCAAAGGCATTGTCCGAACCGACGGCGGGCTGAAAATTCAGATTCGCATCAACCACCGGCTCGCCCTTGTAGGTGACGGTACCGCTGACCGGGTAGGTCTTCGGATTCTTGGGCCCCGAGTCGCCGCAGCCGATCGAGAAGGCCAGCAGTCCGGCGCACAGCCCAACGCCCCGCGATACGGAGATTGCGTTCATTCGCCAGCACTCCGACAAGGGTTCGGTCAATCGTCCCCACCCCGACGCATGCCTCGGCGGGCCGTGTCTTCCCGCGGTAAGTGGCTCTTCTCCGCCTTCTAGACTAGTAGCGGCCCATGGGCGGGGCAAGCCCCGGGCAATCGCCCAGCCCCGGGCAATCGCCCGCGCGGCGCCCATCGCGCGGCCTTGGGCGCCGGGGTTCGGGTTGGGCCTCCGACCCGTCCCCAGGCTTCCAGCACGGGAATGCTCGCTGGCGGCCCCCGGCAGGCGGCACCGCAGATGGCGAACGCCATCGCCCGGGAGATGGCTGCGCTTCCAAGCTGGCGCTTGGGGACGAGGGGGAACGCGCGCGGCATGAATCCCGTTCACCAGACAGGAAGACCTTGGCGGGCGCGGTCACTCGAGGACGCGGACGATGACCGCCGTGGTGTCGTCTTGGGGGGTGATCCGTCCGGCGAATTCGCGCGCCGTCCGGCAGAGTTTCCTGGCGATTTCCTCGGCGGACCGCTGCCGGTGCCGCCGGACAACGTCGATCACCCGCTGGCGGCCGAACAGTTCCCCATCCGGCTTGCGCGCCTCCTCGATTCCGTCGGTAACCAGCACGAGGATGTCGCCGGATTCGAGGTGGATCGGGCCCGATGTCGGAAAGCCGATGTCGGGAAACATGCCGAGGGGGTGCGAGGTGCTCTCGAGCCAGCGTTTCACCTCTCCGTCGCGGCCGATCAGGTAGCCCGGCGGATGGCCGGCGCTGGCGTAGACGAGTTCGCGGCGCCCGGTGTCGATGCGGCCGCAGAAGAGCGTGACGAAGTGATATTCGCTGGTGGCTCGGCAGAGGACGGAGTTGGCGTGCCGCAAGACTTGGGGGATCTCGTCGTGGGCCTCGACCAACATCCGGATCAGGACCTGGGTCAGGGACATGATCAGGGCGGAGCTGAATCCGTGGCCGGTGACATCGCCGATGACCAGGCCCAGGCAATCGCCCGCCATCGGCAAATAGTCGTAGTAATCCCCGGAGGCGAACTCGGCCGGATAAAGCGCGCCGGCGATGTCCAGCCCGGGAAGATCCGGGGCCTGCTTGGGCAGAAGGTGCTCCTGGATTCTCTGGGCGGTCAGCAGCTGCAATTCCGTCTCGTGCAGGGCCTGCTCGATCCGCCGCCGGGTGGTGATGTCGCGGCAGGACATGACGACCGCGCTGACCTCGCCGCCGTTGGCGATCGGAGCAGCGCTGACTTCCATGACCATCTGGGCGCCGTCCGGGCTGCGGAACCCCCGCGTGACGATCGCGGGGCTGTTGCTTGCCAGGACCTGGGACACGGGGCACCCGGCCTCCTCGTGGCAGTTGGGGCAACCGGGATAGAACAACGCGCCGCAGGTCATCTGCTCGACGAGCGGGGCCCGTTCTTGGGCCAGCGACTGGGCCACCCGGTTGGCGAGGATGATCCGCCGCTGCGCGTCGACGACCAGGGTAATCTCCGGAATCGCGTCGAGCACCGTTTGCAGGAACGTGGACGACTGGCGGAGGGAGTCCTGCAACCGCCGCCGCTCGGTGACATCGCGGAGGATGCCGTCGTAGCGGACGAGTGTCTCGCCCTCAAGATGCCGGATGATCGTGCTGCGGACCCAGCGGGTTGAGCCGTCGCGGTGGAGAATCCGGTGTTCGAGGGGCTCGGCGTCCCGACGGAGAACGTCTCTGGAGCGCTTCAGCACCGTCTCCTGGTCGTCCGGATGGACCATCTTGATCCAGAGAAACGGATCGGACTGGAAATCTTCCGGGCGGTAGCCGGTCACCGAGATGCATCCGGAGGTGTGCTCGGTGGCAATCGGCTCTCCCTGGTGGACCCGGACAGCGTAGGCGTAATCGGTGACCGCGTCGAGAAGCCGACGGTAGCGGGCTTCGCTTTCGCGAAGCGCCTGCCGCAGCGCGTCGGCATCGCCCGGCGGCCAGCCCGCCGCGGATGGCGGGGGAGCGGGCGCCGAGTCGGATTTCTTCTTCTCGCGGCCCGTTTGCCGAGTCATGAATCCCGCATTCCCTCTGTTGACCCTCGGCAGTCGAGGATACTCGATTCGGCCGTTGCCCGCCAGTCTGCCGGGCAGCCAGTCGAGCCGCCCGGACGCCGTGACGGTGCGGGCGGATCAGCCGCTTTCCCCGACGGGCGCGGAGCGCGGCGGAGGCTCCTGGCAGCGGGGCTGGCCGGGATTTCGCGGCGGCTGGCGGCTCCGCGGGCCGTGTCAGGGCGCGGCCCACGGCCCAACGCCGCTACCGGTCCGTGGCGAGACAACCGGCCGGGCGAGCCGCGCGAAAGCCGCCCCGGTAGCTGGCCACGAAACTCGTCAAGCCGACGGTGAGCTTGTCGTCAGGGAGGAGTCTCGCCTCGGCGACCCGCATCCCATTGACATAGGTGCCATGTCTTGAGCCCAAGTCGCGAACAACCAGCAGTCCGCCGACCTCGTCCAGCTGGCAGTGGCGCCGGCTGACCCACTGGTCCTCCACGAGGACCTGCGAAGAGCTGCTGCGTCCCAACACGGCCGGCAACTTCTCCAGGACCACTTTTCGGTTATGGCCGAGCGGGTTCAGTTCGATCAGTTTGACTTTCATCTTTCAAGTCGCGTCCACAACGCGCTGGGCAAGCGGCGGAATCAATCGAGCAGGAGCGGACCAAGCCGCCGCGCAAGCCGGCCTGGCGTCCCAACATCCGAACGATATCCCCTTGTTGCTGCGATTAGGCGCCGCCGCAGGAGACGGCGAGGGCTGCTGGAACAAGGAAGCCTCCATGCACGTGGCGGGAAGTCGTAGGAGGGCGCGCCGAATCGGCGCTCACGACGATACGCATTAAAGATGGGCCGCCGCGCGATCGTTGTCAAGACCTGCTTGGCGGGTATGCACCCAGAGCCGTCGGCTCGATGCGGAGACCGAGTCGATTGCCCGCCGGCGCGGCAGGCCGTCATCGACTGGTCCCCGCGGACTTGCCCTGGCCGGCGGCGGGGCGTTTCCCCTCCGCAGCGCCGCCCCGCGGCTCGGGCGGGTCCGCCTCCGGCACCTCAAGCTCCCGGCGGAGCCGGACGAGTTCCGCGGCAAGCCGGGCCTGCTCGGCCGCATACTCCGGCCGCCCGAAGACATTGTTCAACTCCTTCGGATCATTGGCCACGTCGTACAGCTCCCACTGGTCGACGTCGGGCTCGTAGAAGTGGATCAGCTTCAGCCGGCCGTCGGCCACGCCGCAGTGGCGGCGGACGCGATGCACGCCGGGGTACTCGTAGTAGTGGTAGTAGAACGACGTGCGCCAATCGGCCGGCGTCGCCCCCTGCAACAGCGGGACGAGGCTCCGCCCCTGCATCTCGCCGGGCACTTCCACGCCGGCAATCTCCAGGAACGTCTCGGCGAAGTCGAGGTTCGAGACGATGTCTCTGTTGACGCTGCCCGGCTCGACCGTGCCCGGCCAACGAATCAACAGCGGCGTCCGCAGCGACTCCTCGTACATCCAGCGCTTGTCGAACCAGCCGTGCTCGCCCAGGTAGAACCCCTGGTCGGAACTGTAAACAACGACCGTGTTCGCGGCCAGCCCCGCCTCGTCGAGATAGTCGAGCACGCGGCCGACGTTCTCGTCAACCGAGGCGATCGTGCGGAGGTAGTCTTTCATGTAGCGCTGATATTTCCATCGCACAAGGTCCCGGCCTTGGAGGTTCGCTTCGCGAAACGCCCTGTTCTCCTCCTCGTAGGCTGCGTCCCATTTCGCCTTCTGCTCAGCCGTGAGCCCTGCCGGCGGCGTGAGCTTCAAGTCGGCAGCATTCATCGTCTTCTCGATCGACATGTCCTGGGTTCTCGCCGGCGCGGCCCGCGTAGCATAGTCGTCGAAGAGCGTGTCCGGCTCGGGGATCGTCGCGTCCTTGTACAAGTCAAGCTGTTTCGGGCCGGGCTGCCAGTTGCGGTGGGGGGCCTTGTGCTGGTACATGAGCAGGAACGGCCGCGTCTGGTCGCGCCCGTTCTTCAGCCAATCGAGGGCCAGGTCGGTGATGATCTCGGTGGTGTAGCCGATGTGGCGCCGGCGCTGGCCGTTGCGGAGCATCGCCGGATTGTAGTAGGGCCCCTGCCCGATGAGGACCTCGGAGTAGTCGTACCCCTGGGGCCGCATGTGCTCGCCGAGGTGCCACTTGCCGACGACGGCCGTCTGGTAGCCGGCTTTCTGGAGCAGCTTGGGGAAGGTCTGCTGGGCGCCGTCGAACTTGTTGCCGTTGGTATAGAACCCGTTCTTGTGGCTGTACTTGCCCGTCTGGACCACCGCCCGGCATGGACCGCAGATCGAATTGGTGACGAAGCAATTGTCGAACCGCATGCCCTCGTCGGCCAGCCGATCGATGTTGGGCGTCTGGTTGAGATTCAGCCGGTAGGCCGACACCTGCTGGTAGGCGCTGATCGCCTGGTAGGCGTGGTCGTCGCAGTAGATCAAGAGGATATTGGGGCGTTCCGCCGCGTCGGCCGCGGTAGCGATCTGGCAGCAGAGTCCGCCGACGATAGCGGCTGCAAGCATCGCCGGAACGCGCCCGCGCAGGCTGTTTTGGACGGAGAACATGACCGGG
>LSQX01369117.1_pt1 | contig 20422 bp, 16 predicted proteins | sample 654561 | NCBI WGS metagenome assembly LSQX01 (sample SAMN04489861, study PRJNA283612) | anaerobic digester metagenome | isolation source: 4 biogas reactors fed with cattle manure at either 37C or 55C with and... | place: Denmark: Kongens Lyngby | collected 2014 | reverse complement strand
TTCGTCCTGCCATCCAAGCCCCCGCGTGGGTAGCCTCCATGGCACCCGGCCCCCCACCCGATAGCATAAGATATCCCTCCTCGGTGAGCATCTTCGAGAGCCTTGCCACCTGCAGATACATCTCGTCGGTTCGTTTCACCCGATGCCCTCCCATGATGGCCACCAGTTTCTTTTCATCGTATCGTTTGATGTAATCGTGCAGCGAGTCGGTAATGGAATGATCGTGCAATCGCTGTGCCAACGTATCCTTGATAGAGAGCCTCTCTAGCGATTGTTGGTAATACTCGTACACCACATGGTCGAGCGTCCTTAAATAGGTCTCCGGACGCGACGGGTCGAAATCGTTATAAAGCGAGTACTTGTTGTACAGACTGCTTGGGTAGGAATTGAACGGGACATCCAAAACCGGAAAGACAAAGTTATCCGGCAACAAGTGGTGCAGGAGGTTGTCCGACAGGGTGCACCCCAGGAAGAGTGATTTGGAAAAGCGGGTCGCGAGCACCTCTTGCTCTATCTCACGGAGGTCGAGCGACTGCACGGCGATCTCTTCCACGAGATCGCGTTGAATGTATTCGGCCAATCCCGAAAGGGTATTAAATTGCTGCATAGAAAGATATTTTTTGAATTGAAAACAGTATTATAAATTCAAGTTTCGCGTACATCAAATATTACGATTACAGCTAAAAATGAGGCATATAAATGTTATATGGGGCACCCGTTAGATGAAACAGGCGTAATCTGATAAGTTGTTTGAATATTCGCGTTAAGTTAGATGAGCAAAGTCAAGCTTGCTTGAGTTATGCCATAACGAGCGAATATCTAACTTTAGTGAACGAAGCGAGTTATTTATCAGATAGCCTGTAAATCTACAACGGGTCATAAAACATTGTCAGCCGAATTATTTCGATAAGTGAACACAGAGATAAAACTTGTTTTAGCTATGTTGAGCGTAGAAATAATCTAACTTCAGTGAAATTTAGCTGTAGTTGTAGTGCATACGAAACTTGAGTTACTATGTTTCAAACGTTAACGCTTTCTTGGCCCAAAAGGTTTGCACCACCCCCCTCACCAGCAGGTAGAGAATGAAAGAGAACCAGAGGCCGTTGTTGCCCCATACGGGAGTCAGCGCGAAATAGCTGGCAAAGAAGAGCAGCGACGAGAAGATCATCGCGTTTCGCATCTCTTTGGAGGCCGTGGCCCCTATAAATATACCGTCCCACAAGAACGCGGCGAACCCGGTTAGCGGGATCAACAACGTCCAGAACATATACTCCTTGGTCTGCTCGATGATGGAGATATCGTTCGTCATAATCCGCAAGATGAGATCGGGAAAGATCGCGTAGATTGCCATCGCGGCAAGACTCACCATCAGTCCCCAGAAGAAAATCCGCCGGATCATCCATTGCAAGTACTCCCTATTCTTGGCCCCGTAGAATCGTCCGGTGAGGGCTTCGCCCGCGTAAGCGAATCCATCCATGAAATAAGAGAACAGCATGAAAAACTGCATCAGCAACGCGTTCACTGCCAAGATGGTTTCGCCCATGCCCGATGAGGCGAAGGTAAAGAACGAGGTGACCAAGGTGATGAGGAACGTGCGAACAAATATATCGCTGTTTACCCGGAAGAGCTTTCGCATCGAGAGCTTGTCCCAGATGGTTTCTTTACGTATGTACTTTATCAGGCGGCGGTAATATTTCCACCAGAAACCGGCGGAGACGCCCAGTGAGATGAGCTGCGACAGGACGGTTCCAAGGGCGAGCCCATCAATTTGCATCCCGAAGCCAAACACGAACAGGGTGCTGAGCACGATATTAAGCACGTTGTTTAGAATGGCGATCACCATGGGGATTCGGGCGTTCTGCATGCCAATGAACCAGCCTTGGAACGCGTACATGCCCAGCACCGCGGGAGCACCCCATACGACGATACGGAAATAGGTTTGCACGTGCCGGATGGATTCGGGACCCGACCGCACGAGACTGAACGCGAGCTCACCGATAGGATATTGAAGGAGAACGATCAGGCCCCCCCCGCCCAGGCCAATGGCAAGCGCACGGATGAACACGTTCATCACTTCAGGTAGGTCGCGGGCACCGTACGCCTGGGAAGCAAAACCACTGGAACTCATCCTAAGGAAACCAAAATTCCAGTAGATCATGTTAAAAATGCTCGCACCCAGTGCAATGGCACCAATGAATACTGCGGAACCCAAGCGACCGGCAATCGCTATATCGATCATGCCTAACAAGGGAACCGTGATATTGGTTATGATATTGGGGAGGGCAAGTCTGAAAATTCTCCTGTCCATAGCCTATACGGCATCAAAAAATATGCCAAGAATGACGGAATGGTGATGAATGCGACCTGTAGCCCATTTGGGGAAAATAAACTGCTGACAATTCTTAACAAAATAATTGATTTTTGAGGGCTTCTGTTATGATTAATTCCACAAATTTCATAACTTTGTAAGCACTGGGCAATTAGTGGATTTAAACAAACTATTTTATTTATCATATGGACAAAATTCAGGAACTCACCTCTAAACTGTACTCCGAAGGCGTAGAAAAAGGAAAAGGGGAAGCGGAAAGGATTATCTCGGATGCAAATAATCAGAAGAAAGTGCTTTTGGAAGAAGCAGAAGCGAAAGCGAAAGAGATTATTATCGCTGCCGAAAAAGAAGCCGCGGAGCTAAAGAGACATACGGAAGCCGAGTTGAAGCTGTACGCGACACAATCGTCCGAGGCCTTAAAATCAGAAATCACCAACCTGATAACCAATAAACTTGCCACGGAAAGCGTGAAATCGGCATTGGAGGATAAATCGTTTATCCAAAAACTGATCGTGGAGATGGTGCAAAACTGGGCAAAAACAGAGAACTTGACCATCGGAGTAGAGAATACGGAAGACCTGAAATCTTATTTACAATCGAACAGCAAAAAACTCCTCGATGAAGGACTAAAAATTGAGTCGGTCAACGACATCAAGACAGGTTTCACGGTGGCACCGGAAGATGGTTCGTACGTGGTTAAATTTGGAGAAGAAGAGTTCATAGAGTATTTCAAAGAGTTCCTTCGTCCACAAATACAAAAGCTGCTCTTTTAACCTGTTGCAGGAACCTACGGGCACCACTGCCCAGGTAACAATGGAGGAATAGTAGTTTTGATAAAATAGTAAATTAAGCGTATGCTCTTCAAAAACCAATATTATTATTTTGTAGCCGGTTTACCCGATTTCGAGTTTGATAGCATGAAACTCCCCTTCACAGTAGAGGAATTTAGGGAGATGCTAAACGATGTCCTGAAGTCGAGCGACAAGAAATTGCTGGATAACTACTTCTTGATAAGAGACAACGACAACTTGCTACACTTCCTGAAAAACAAGGAGGCAAACTTCGAACTCCTGGGGAAGCTCACGCCGGAGGATATTGCCAACACCGTATCGAAGGTAAAAGAGAATATCCCGATAAAAGAGAAATCGATTCCCCCCTACTTTGAAGATTATATTAAAAGATGGCTGGGAGAAGAGAACCCTCACGAGGGAGGGAAATTATGGGAAGACCTGCTGACCTCGCTCTACATGGATTACGGTATGAGGGTGAAAAACACCCTGATGTCGGGCTGGTTTGAGCTTAACCTGAATATAGGGAATATCTTAACCGCGATTTACGCCCGGAAATACCAGCTCCCCGTGGCAAAATTTATTGTTGGAAACAACCGGGTGGCGAAGATTATCCGGGAAAACGCGAACGCACGCGACTTTGGACTAAGCCTTGAGCTGGAATACTTTGATGCACTGCAACGCATTTCGGAAGAAGAAGACATATACGAACGGGAACGAAGAATTGATAAGTTTCGCTGGGAATGGTTGGAGGACAACACGGTTTTTGACTATTTCAATGTAGAATATATATTCGCGTACCTCTGCAAATTACAGATACTAGAACGCTGGGTATCGCTGAACGCGGAAGAGGGAGAGCAAATTTTCCGAGATTTAATCAATAATTTAAAGAACGAAACCAAAATCCCTGACAAGTATTGACCCTGGATTTTCAGGCAATCATATACTCGCTCCACAGCGAGTGGATGGGGTTTATCAACGATACAAAACAAAAAGAGATATATGCTAACAAAAGGAATAGTAAAAGGGATTATATCAAACCTCGTTATAGTGGAGGTGGATGGTCCCGTTGCTCAAAACGAGATTGCTTACATTGACTTGGAGGGAACCCGGTTGATGGCCGAGGTGATCAAGGTGACGGGAAGAAATGCCAACCTGCAGGTGTTCGAGAGCACAAGAGGCTTGAAGGTTAACGCGGAGGTGGAGTTTCAAGGGCATATGCTTGAGGTGGTGCTCGGACCGGGACTCCTACAACGAAATCTCGACGGGTTAGAAAACGATCTTGATAAGATGGAGGGAACTTTCCTGAAACGTGGCGAATATACCTTCCCCCTTGATGAGGATAAACTGTGGCAGTTTAAACCGATGGCGAAGCCGGGCGACAGGGTATCGGCAGGTTCGTGGTTGGGCGAAGTGGACGAGAATTTTCAACCTCACAAGATCATGGTTCCTTTTGTTATGGAGGGCGATTATAAAGTTAAAAGCATCGTGGATGAAGGCGAATACACGATACGTGAGAAGATTGCGGTGCTGGAGGATCACGAGGGCAACGACATTGAATTGGATATGATTCAACGGTGGCCGGTGAAGATACCTTTAACAGTATACAAGGATAAGCCAAGGCCTTATAAATTACTGGAGACCGGCGTGAGAGCGATAGATACGCTTAACCCGATTGTGGAGGGTGGAACCGGGTTTATCCCCGGTGCTTTTGGAACGGGAAAAACCGTGCTGCAACACGCGATATCGAAACAAGCAGAAGCGGATATCGTGATTATCGCGGCATGTGGAGAGCGTGCAAACGAGGTGGTAGAGATTTTCACCGAGTTCCCCAGGTTGATCGACCCCCACACCGGACGCAAGCTAATGGAGCGTACCATTATCGTGGCTAACACATCCAATATGCCGGTAGCTTCGCGAGAGGCATCGGTGTACACGGCCATGACCATTGGAGAGTATTACCGATCGATGGGACTGAAGGTGCTGCTGATGGCCGACTCCACTTCACGCTGGGCACAAGCACTGCGTGAGATGAGTAACCGCCTGGAGGAGCTGCCCGGACCAGACGCTTTCCCGATGGACCTGTCGGCCATCATCTCTAACTTCTACGGGAGAGCGGGACACGTGATTCTTAATAACGGGAAAGAGGGATCGATCACCTTTATCGGAACCGTATCTCCCGCGGGAGGGAACCTGAAAGAACCGGTAACGGAAAACACCAAAAAGGTGGCACGTTGCTTCTATGCACTGGAACAAGATAGAGCCGATAGAAAGCGCTACCCGGCAATTAATCCAATTGAATCGTACTCGAAGTATTTTGAGTATCCTGAATTTGAAAGATATATATCGGAGACCATCTCGGACGACTGGACCGATAAGGTGGACGAGATAAGGACGTACCTTCTTAGAGGAAAAGAGATTGCTGAACAAATTAATATCTTGGGCGATGACGGGGTTCCTGTGGAATATCACGTTACTTTCTGGAAATCGGAGTTCATCGACTTCGTGATTCTACAACAAGACTCTTTTGACGATGTGGACGCGGTAACGCCCATTGAGCGACAAGAGCATATACTGAACCTGGTGATCGATGTGTGTCGTACCACATTCGAGTTCGATAACTTCAATGAAGTGTCAGAATATTTTAAAGAGCTGATAAATATTGGAAGACAGATGAATTATTCAGAATTCAACTCGGATCGCTTTAATGATTATATCCGTCAGCTAAAAGAGATGGTATCGAATAAAGAACTTGAAGGTGCAACGGTTTAACAAGGTGAGGATTTTAAAATAGAGCAATAATGGCAAAAGCATTTCAAAAAATATATCGACAAATTACCCAGATTACGAAAGCAACGTGCACGGTGAAAGCTACCAACGTGGGATACGATGAGTTGGCCACCGTGGAGGGACGACTTGCCCAAGTGGTTAAAATTATTGGGGAAGAGGTGACGCTACAGATTTTTGAAGGGACCGAGGGCATTCCCACCAACGCTGAAGTGATCTTCATGGGCAGTTCCCCTTCGCTGAAGGTGAGCGACCAGCTGGCGGGCCGGTTTTTCAATGCCTTTGGAGAGCCGATTGATGGGGGGCCTGTGCCGGAAGGAGAGGTACGTGCCATAGGGGGGCCTTCCGTGAATCCTGTGCGTAGGAAACAGCCTTCGGAGTATATCGCAACAGGAATAGCGGGTATCGACTTGAATAACACGCTTGTTTCGGGACAAAAGATCCCCTTTTTCGCGGATCCTGACCAGCCGTTTAACCAGGTGATGGCCACCGTGGCATTGCGTGCGGAGACCGATAAAATTATTCTCGGAGGGATGGGGATGACGAACGACGANNCAGCCGTTCAACCAGGTGATGGCTACCGTGGCACTCCGCGCACAGACCGACAAGATCATCCTGGGGGGTATGGGGATGACCAACGACGACTATCTCTATTTCAAGAACGTCTTCAGCAACGCCGGAGCGTTAGACCGCATCATCAGCTTTATGAATACCACCGAAGACCCGGCGGTGGAGCGTCTGCTGATACCCGACATGGCATTGACGGCAGCCGAATATTTCGCAGTGGACAAGAACGAGAAAGTGTTGGTACTGCTGACCGACATGACCTCCTACGCCGATGCGCTCTCTATCGTGTCGAACCGTATGGACCAGATCCCGTCGAAAGACTCGATGCCGGGATCGCTCTATTCTGACCTTGCCAAGATTTATGAGAAGGCAGCACAGTTTCCTAAGGGAGGCTCCATCACCATCGTGGCTGTAACCACCTTGTCGGGAGGCGACATCACGCATGCTGTTCCTGATAATACCGGGTATATCACAGAGGGACAGCTATTCTTGCGCATGGATAGCGATACAGGAAAGGTGATCGTGGATCCGTTCCGATCGCTTTCGCGACTAAAACAGTTGGTGCAGGGAACCAAAACACGTGAAGATCATCCGCACGTGATGAACGCGGCCGTACGTCTTTACGCCGATGCTTCGAACGCTAAAACAAAACAAGAGAGTGGATTCGATTTAACAAATTACGACGAGCGGACCCTAGCCTTCGCGAAGGACTACTCGAACGACTTACTTGCAATTGATGTGAACTTGACCACCGAAGAGATGCTCGATAAAACATGGAGCCTGCTCTCGAAACATTTTAGGCCCGCGGAAGTGAACATGAGACAAGAATTAGTAGACAAGTACTGGAAATAAATAATGGCAATTAAATTTCAATATAATAAAACTTCACAACAGCTGTTAGAGAAGCAGCTAAACATTCGTGAGCGAGCGCTTCCCACCTTGCAAAGTAAGGAGACAGCACTTCGTATGGAGGTAAAAAAAGCCAAAAAAGAGATCGACCAGCTTGAAAAAGAGCTGGAAGAGAAGGTGGTCTCCTACGATAAGATGATGGCGATGTGGAGCGAATTTGACCCAGCATTGATTAGTGTGAAAGATGTGCGCCTATCGAGAAGAAAGATTGCCGGGGTTAAAATCCCTATTCTAGAGGGAGTGGAGTTTGATATTAAAGAGTTTAGCCTATTTAATCGTCCAAAATGGTTCTTAGATGGTTTGAAGACGGTAGAGGAACTGGCGGAGATTGGTATCCGGAGAGACTTTCATCTTATCCGGCTAAATAATATCGAGTATGCGCGAAAGAAAACAACGCAAAAGGTAAACCTTTTTGAGAAGGTGCAGATTCCGGGGTATCAAGAGGCTATCTTAAAGATAAAAAGATACCTCGAGGATGAGGAGAATCTCTCTAAATCATCCCAGAAGATCATGCGGAAGCATCAAGAAGAAAGAAGAGAGAAACAAAAAAGAGAGGGAGGCGAAGGTATATGGTAGCAACAATGAGAAAATTTGTATTCCTAGCATTCCACAAGGATTATGACGCGTTCTTGCACGAGTTGAGGGACTTGGGTATGATTCATGTTGCCGAACAAGGGCGCAGTGAAATGGACGAGGAGCAACTTGATAAATACCTGATCCAAGCAAAACAATTGGAGGAAGCGGAAAAATTGTTGAGAAGAAGGATTGATAAAAAATCGAAGGATCCACTCAATGAGCCGGATGCTGAATTCGGGAGAACAATACCGGCAGAAATAGAGAAAATTGAAAACAGAATATCATCTCTGAATCAGCAACTTCAAGTTGCTGAAAAGGAAAAGGAAGCATTAAAGCCATGGGGCAATTTTGACCCGGAAAACATCAAGCGTTTGGAGCAGGCGGGATACCATATTGGATTCTTCATAGCACCCAACATCCAGTTTGACCCGGAATGGGAGGAACTTCACGATATAGTTATCGTGGAGAAAAATTCTTCGAGAACCTACTTTATCACGTTGAGCAAGGATGGGAGCATGTCGAATGTTCTGAACCTGGAAGAGGAAAAGTTGCCCGATGTATCCTTGGATAAACTGGACGAAGTAATTGCCTCGCTACGAGAAAAAATAGAGGAACAGGAACAGGCACTCACCTCATTGACGAAAGACATTCCCTCGTTGGAAGCTGCTTTGAAAGAAGTGGAGTCGGAAATAACATTCACACGTGTAGTGCAAAGCGGTACACCTGTGGCCGATAACAAGGTGATTGTGCTTCAAGGATGGTCTCCCGAAGAAAACGTGGGTGAGATATCGGAGTACTTGAAATCGAAAAGTGTTTATTTTGAGGTGTTTGAGCCGGAACCGGAAGATGATGTTCCCATCAAGTTCAAGAATAACCGCTTTACGCGCTTGTTTGAACCGATTGCGGAACTGTACATGCTGCCTAAATATAACGAGATTGACTTAACCCCGTTCTTTGCACCATTTTATATGATTTTCTTTGGGCTCTCGCTCGGTGATATCGGCTACGGGGCTTTCGTGTTGCTAATTACAACGCTCGCGAAAATTCTGAAGAAAGATACCATGGGCAAGTCGATGCGAGGCATTATAACGCTTGCACAGATTCTGGGAGCTTCCACGATGCTGTGTGGACTTCTCACGGGTGGATTCTTTGGATATAGCATCTATGATATCAACGTGCCGTTTTTCCAAAACATGAAAGATCAGGTGTTCTTTGATAACTCGCAGATGTTTATGCTATCGCTCGTGTTGGGGGTGGTACAGATTATGTTTGGTATGTTTATTAAGATATTTAATCGCACCAAGCAGTTCGGATTTCCACACGCTCTTTCTTCCATCGGATGGTTTTTATTTCTCATGAGCTTTATCGTGGCTTACTTGTTTCCCTCATTTATGCCAATGGCAGGCACCATTCACTATGGTGTGATGATTGCAACGGGAATATTGATCGTATTCTTTAACTCCCCCGGAAAGAATATTTTAGTCAACATGGGAACTTCGTTGTGGGACACCTACAATATGGCCACCGGACTGTTAGGAGATATATTATCGTATATCCGGCTGTTTGCTCTGGGGTTATCAGGTGGAATCTTGGCCAGCGTGTTTTCGAGTCTCGCGACGGGAATGAGCCCAGACAATGTAATCTTAGGGCCGCTAGTGACTATCCTGATTTTCGTGGCCGGGCACGCCATCAATATGTTCATGAACGCGCTGGGAGCGTTCGTGCATCCGTTGCGACTCACCTTCGTGGAATTTTATAACAACTCGGACTTCACGGGTGGAGGGAAAAAATACACCCCTTTCAAAAGGTAGTAGGCCACGGGAGGCACAAGAGATATAAGTAACAGATAAAAAACAATCATATAACGAATCACGAATCGTATCATTATAAAAATAATTCAACAACATAATTAAAAAAGCGACTAAATGGAAACAAATTTATTAATTGCCTATACAGGTATAGCAATTATGCTAGCGCTCTCGAGTATAGGAAGTGCCTACGGGGTTACTATTGTAGGAAATGCCGCGATTGGAGCGGCTAAGAAAGTGGACGGGAAATTTGGTAACTTCCTTGTTTTAACGGCACTTCCCGGAACACAGGGTCTCTACGGCTTCGCGGGTTACTTTATGTTCCAAAGCATCTTTAACGTGTTAACACCCGAGATCACGCTGATTCAAGCATGGGCCACGTTAGCATCAGGACTGGTGTTAGGCTTCGTTGGGCTCCTCTCTGCTATTCGCCAAGGCCAAGTTTGTGCCAATGGTGTTGTAGCAATTGGACAGGGTCACGATGCATTTGGAAATACACTTATTTTAGCTGTATTCCCCGAGCTTTACGCGATTATCGCGCTTGCCGCGGCCTTCCTTATGGGAACCGCCGTTGCATAACGGAGTTTATCGATCTACTATAACAAACTGAATAAGGGGTGATTCCTATTATGGTATCACCCCTTGTTTTATTCGTTATTTTATTCGTCCGTCTCCGAGCGATAGTCGCCCATTTCTAACCGGTCAATTCCAATGTCCCTCATCGAGGCGGGATCGTCCACCGGCTCCAGGTGCGTGTGTACGGTGACCGGTTCGTCGAACATGTTCACGATCGTCTCTTCGATCTCATCGGCATGGTCGTGTCCTTTTTTCACGCTCCATTCCCCCGGCACCAACACGTGAAGGATAATAAATTTTCGTTGTCCTGCTACCCTCGTGAGTAGGGAGTGGTACTCGATCTCCCGCTTTTTTAACGAGTCGAGGTAGGCAGTGATTTTCTCCAGATCCTCGTCCGGTATCGAAGCGTCCATCAAACCACTCGCGGAGCGGCTCAACAGTCTATAACCGATATAGATGATATGAATGGCTACCAGTATAGCGATGATCGGGTCAATTATGTACCAGCCGGTGTAGCGAACAATCACGATCCCTGCCATCACCCCCACGGAGGTCCAAACGTCGGTTATTAAATGTCTGCCGTTCGCTTCCACCAAAAGCGACCGTCGGCGCTGCCCGATACGAATCAAGATGAATCCTACCACTAAATTGATTGCCGTGGCAAGAAGCGAGAAGAGTAGACCGGTGTGAATATTCTCGATCGGATAGGGATCGAAAATGCGAGGGAGGGACGACCAGATGATACTAAAAGAGGCAATCAGGATCAATGCACCTTCAGCCGCGCTTGAAAAATACTCCGCTTTGCTATGCCCAAACTCATGTTTCTCATCCGCCGGTTTTTGCGCCAGTTTGAGCATCACGAAGGCGAAGATGGCGGCAAACAGGTTCACGAACGACTCCAGCGCATCCGACAGAAATCCCATGGAACCGGTCACCCGGTACGCGTAGAATTTCAACAGGATTGTTACTACCGCTGCCGCCAGGGAGAGGTAGATAAACGGTTGAAGTGATTTATGTTTCATTGCATCCCGATTGGATGGACCACCTCCAGAAGCAGCCTCATCCCACCAAATACAAAAGTAGCCATTTTAATTGGAAAATCGGTAACTGCCCGCGGGAATGTCAAAAAGCGCGTAACCGTCGCATGTCCCTTTTGGTTGGGCATGTCCCGATGGCTCGGTCACGTTTTCGGTGTCCTCAACAGGAAAATAAACCGTTGCCGCACAATTGGGAGGTACCGTCACCTCCAGCACTCTCTTCCCATTCTCCAAGCCCCAACGCGACTCGATCAGCCCAGCTGGAGATTCGAATGAGCCTCTCGCCCACTCCATCGGCAAGTCGGCGGTACGAGGGAGTCGAATATCAAACACGCGGAACCCGGGCTCACTCTTCCGAATTCCAAGTACTCCGTCGATATACCACGCACCCGGATAAAGGTAAGAACTATGCAGAAGCGAGTGACCGGGGAGATCCTTCTCCCACATCTCCCATATGGTGGTGGCACCGCTTTCACGCATGAGCCCCCAACCGGGATAGGTAGCCTTTGAGGTCATCGAGTAAATCAAATCATCCCTTCCTTCATCCCTCAGCACTTTGAACAACATGGCACCGCCGGTGATTCCGACATCGATATGCCCGTTTTGATGGAGTAGTATCTCCTCGGCCAACCGATCCATAACTTTCTCCCGCAGTTGAGGTGGCATCACATCTCCATACAGCGCGGCGGCTAGGCTCCGCATCGATCGATCGGAATAATTATGCTCGTCCCCGTGATAATACCGCTCGTGTATCGCCCGCGAGGAACGTTCTGCCTGTTCCTGCCACTTTCGCGCATGCACGTCTTCACCGATCACCGCTGCAATCATCGAGGCGGTCCGAAGGTTATATACCCGGTAACAGTTATTAAAAAAGAGGGTCTCATCCGAGTAATTGTTCATCCCCTGCGCGGTAGCCCCCGGCCAAAGCCAGTCGCCCAAGAAATCCCAACGTCCCCCGTAACGTTTCAACAAATCCCCTTCAACATGCGTATCCAAGAACTCCAGCCACCCCTTAATCATCTCAAAATTCTCTTCCAGTACCCGAGTATCGCCGTGATATTCATACATGATCCAGGGCAAGGTCACCACGATTCCACCCCACGCGGGGCCTCCTCCCCCGTGGTAGGTAGGCGCTGTTTGAGGCAATATCCCACCGCCCAGGTGACGCCCACTCCCCTCCTGTTTTCGTGCCCATTCCGGATCGTTCATGTTCCCCACCATCGGCTCGGTCCCTTGCACGTCTCTCCAATCTTCCAGCCACTTGGTGTAAAAAGCACCCAGCTTGTAATTCAAGAATCCCGTCTCGGAAGTAGCGTGCGCGTCACCCCCGTACCCAAACCGCTCCCGTTGGGGGCAATCCACTATAAATCCACCGAGCGAGAGGTTCTCGAACGTCCACATGACGGTGTTATAAATCCAGTTTTGTAGCGGATCGGACGATTCAAAGCTCCCCGCGTTATTGAAATCAGTTCGCACCATCCACCCTTTAATCTCCTCTTTCCGAGGAGACTTACTTGCCCCTAGAATAGTGATCCATCTTCCCGAACTGTAGTTGAACCGGTTCTCGAAGACGCCTTTACCGGAGGCACCGATCACGCATTCATTGTAAAGCCCGAAGGTCATATCCTCCTGTTCCCTCTCCGAGAAAAGGAAACGGACGGTATCTCCGGGATTGCCTTCCACGGGGATTCGGGTCCATCCCGCGAAGTTCACCCCCATATCCACTCGGTAGGAGCCATCGGGGCGGGTGTCGATGGCCACGGGATAAATCTCTTCAAATAAAGCATTGGGTTCTACCTTTTGAGCAGATAGCGTCAATTCGGGCGTGTAAGCCGTGGCATTTTGCCAGCTCCGGTCATTAAATGAAGCCAAGTTCCACCCTTTCACCTCTTCCCTTGCATCCCATATTTCCCCCCCGTAGCCGCCCACGCCAAAGCCCCAGTTACCAATCAGTCGGTTGGGGCTCGGGTGTGTCTTCCACGATTCGTCGGTTGTTATTCGCGTCATCCTTTTGCCCTTGGCATCGTATATATCGGATTGTGCGATTACTATCGGCGCCCTCGGTTTATCCGCCGTGGCATAAGGGGCAAAAATCGACCAAGAGGTGCCCAACCACAGGGCAACCACGTTTTCACCTGAAGTCAGCGCGGGAGCGATATCGTACGCGATGTACCGGGCCCGTTGGGTGTGATCCGTTACCGCGGGTGCCAACACGTGATCGCCGATTCGCTGGCCGTTCACGTACACCTCGTGATACCCGACCGAAGCGACGAACAAGGTGGCCTGCGCGGGCTTCTTCCTCAGCTTAAATGTTTTCCGGAACCAGGGATCCTGCATTTTATTAGGACCCTCGGCGGGATCGTACGCCTCATCAGTGCCTATCCATCGGGCGGTCCACTCTTCTTGGGAGAACAACCCGGTACTCCATTTTGCAATTTCGCTGGTATCCGACACGTCCCCTCTCTCATCCTTCACGGCCACCTTCCAGTAGTAGGTCTTGTTCGATTGCAACGACTTCCCCTCATATTCAATCAACTGCATTTGGTCGGAGCTCACCCATCCGGAATTCCACATATCGCCCTTTCCGTCTTCAAGTAATTCCCATGAACTACTTACCCAGATTTGGTAGGCAGTCTGCCGCTGCCCGTACGAATCGGGAAACGTCGCGGATAATGTCCAACTAAAACGGGGACGTTCCACGTCCAATCCCACGGGATCGATAAGGTACTCGCACGTCAGGTTTTCGGGTTGTACGGAAGCGACGACTCTTACGTCAGTGAAACCGGCCTCCACCCCTAAATTCATCCCGCGATTGGCACTTATAGCATGAAACATCGCGAATTGCACGAAAAATAAAAAAATCGCGCTAAAGAGTCTTGCTCTCAAGGGAGATCTGTTTTCAGTACCGGTACGTATCATGATTTATTTTTTTCGACCGTGATGCACAACGCACCAGCGCCTAGGATGCCGATATTATCCAATTCAGAGGTAAGTATCTGAATTTTTTCAATCGATTTCGGGTAGGGAAAATCTTTCAGGTTTGCATACATGGAATCCTTAAAAAGGTCGAAGGATCGAGTAATGGAGCCCCCAAAAATGATCGCTTGAGGATCGAGTACCAGTAGAATTATTTTCACCAAAACCGCGATATGTTTTCCATATTCATTGTAAAGGTTAATCGACGATTGATCGCCTTCACGGGCTTTTAGCGCGATATCGTAACCTGTTTCGTTAGCCGTGCGGGTAAAGAAGCGACTACCACAATATTCTTCCAAAATCGAGTCGATATAAGGTATCTCTCCAAACTCACCCGAGCCACAATTGGAATCAGAGAGCAGCTGGTCCCGTTGGACAATACCCCCGCCCACTCCCGTTCCCAACGTAATACCCACGAAGTTTTCAAAGGCTTTTCCTTGTCCATATATTTTTTCACCGTACGCGAAGCAATTCGCGTCATTATCGATGTACACGGGCAGGCCAAATTCCTCTTCGAGCAGCGATTTAAGGTGCACCTCGTCCCAGTTTTTTATGTTCTGCACGTTGTACACGATTCCCTTCTCTCGATCCACCACGCTGGGCACACCGACTCCGATTGCTTCGGTTTTATCTGTTTTAAGCCTTCGCAGAACATCTTTCAGCACACCCAACGTTACGTCGCCACCTTCCATGGCCCGGGTTTCCGCGGAGAGTTGTTCCACGATACGATCTCCCTCTATTCTGCCAGCAACGATGGTTGTACCACCGATATCAACGCCGAGAATGTTTTTCATATTTCATGAAATTTAATTATACATTGATTAAAGTTCGAATTCTCCATAGCAGCCGGCCTGCAAAACCAGCACATTACAAATATAACCCCTCGAAAGCGATTTACCCAATCTTCGATGAACAAAATCGCAGCGAAAGCTACTTGAGTATGTTTATCGCGACTTGATCGTCCGCAGTTATCTCATTTTTATTATCTTTGTCTTCCTATTCTTGTTATGGTGTTTTACAAGGCATATTTTAAAAATAGGCGGCTTTAACAAGCCGTTGAGTGTAAAATAACCATTGCTATACGAGGTTGAACGAAACAACAAATATTACAGAAGACCATGTTTGAAAATTTAAGTGAACGGCTAGAGAAATCGTTTAAAATATTAAAAGGGCAAGGGAAAATCACCGAAATTAACGTGGCCGAAACCCTTAAAGATGTGCGTAGAGCGTTGTTAGACGCCGACGTGAATTACAAGACTGCCAAGGAATTTACCGAAGTTGTAAAAGACAAAGCATTGGGGCAAGACGTGCTTAACGCCGTGAAGCCGCAAGAGTTGATGGTAAAGATCGTGCACGATGAGCTTGCCGACCTAATGGGGGGAACCGCGGCAGAGATCAATATAAAAGGCACACCTGCCGTCATTCTCATGTCGGGCCTGCAAGGATCCGGAAAAACCACCTTTTCAGGTAAATTAGCCAATATGCTCAAGAGCAAGCGGGGAAAAAAACCGTTGCTGGTAGCCGGCGACGTTTACCGACCTGCAGCCATCGAACAGCTGAAAGTCCTTGGGGAACAAGTCGGTGTTTCAGTTTACTCGGAAGAAGAGAATAAAGACCCGGTAAAGATCGCGCAAAATGCCATCAAACATGCTCGCCAATATGGCAAAGACCTGGTCATCATTGACACCGCGGGCCGGTTGGCGATCGACGAGCAGATGATGAACGAGATCGAATCGATCAAGAAGGCAGTGAACCCTCAGGAAATTCTTTTCGTGGTAGATGCCATGACGGGGCAAGATGCCGTGAACACCGCTAAGGAGTTCAACGATCGGCTCGATTTCAATGGCGTGGTATTAACGAAATTAGACGGTGATACCCGGGGTGGAGCGGCGTTATCGATTCGTTCGGTTGTGAATAAACCGATCAAATTCGTGGGTACAGGCGAGAAATTAGATGCCATCGATGTCTTTCACCCTGAGCGTATGGCCGACCGGATTCTGGGAATGGGCGATATTGTGTCGCTGGTAGAGAAGGCACAAGAACAGTACGACGAAGAAGAGGCACGAAAATTACAGAAAAAAATTGCCCGCAACCAGTTTGATTTCAACGACTTCATCTCGCAAATACAGCAGATCAAGAAAATGGGGAACCTGAAAGACTTGGCATCAATGATCCCCGGCGTGGGTAAGCAGATCAAGGACCTGGATATCGATGACGATGCCTTCAAAGGGATCGAAGCGATCATCCAATCCATGACTCCCCAAGAACGAAGCAACCCGGGTATATTAAACGGAAGTAGACGTGCCCGCATCGCCAAAGGAAGCGGTACAGATGTGCAAGAGGTGAACAAACTGATTAAACAGTTCGACGAAACTCGTAAAATGATGCGAATGATGACCACCGGCGGTGCGAAGCAGGTAGTGCGCCAATCCCGCCGAAGAAGGTGAAATTGATGTGAGGATGTCATGATGTGAGGATGTGAGGATGTGCCAATGAGAATAATGAGAATAATGTGAATAATGTGAATAATGTTAATGACATGCCAATGAAGCTAATAGATGGGAAGGCAATTGCTGCTCAGATTAAGGAAGAGATCGCGAAAGAGGTACAACAGATTAAAGCGAAGGGGGGTAAAACGCCTCATTTGGCGGCCGTGCTCGTGGGGCACGACGGGGGCAGTGAAACATACGTGGCCAACAAAGTGAAAGCATGCGAGGCGGTTGGCTTTAAGTCCACCTTAATCCGGCTCGAGGAGGAGGTCACCGAAGAGGAGCTCCTGCACCGGGTGGATCAGTTGAATAACGATCCCGATATCGACGGTTTTATTGTTCAACTACCCCTTCCCAAGCATATATCGGAGGCAAAAATCACGGAAGCAATCGATTACCGGAAAGACGTGGATGGCTTCCATCCGGTAAACGTTGGGCGCATGTCGCTCGGTATGCCCTGTTTCCTATCGGCTACGCCGTCCGGCATCTTAGAGCTGCTGAAGCGCTATAAAATTGAAACTCAAGGAAAACATTGCGTGATACTGGGGCGTAGCAATATCGTGGGCAAACCCGCGGCGATGTTGATGATGCAGAAATCATATCCCGGGGACTCTACCGTTACAGTTTGCCACAGCCGAACCCCCGATATTAAAGAGATTACCCTACAGGCAGATATTATCATCGCGGCACTTGGCGTACCTGAGTTTTTAACGGGCGATATGGTAAAGGAGGGAGCCGTGGTTATCGATGTGGGCACCACCCGTGTACCCAGCAATAAAACTCGCTCGGGATTTAAGCTGACCGGTGATATTAAATTCGATGAAGTAGCTCCTAAGTGTGCGTACATCACCCCCGTTCCCGGCGGTGTGGGCCCAATGACCATCGTTTCGCTCTTGAAGAACACCCTCTTGGCAGGCAAGAAGGAGATTTATCCGGACTGATCAACAAAATCGTTCATCCCATCAATCCTGACCGGTACAGAGTACTCCGCTTATAAGCACGATGCTATTGCAGCGAGCTCTTATTTCCTGAAGGGCGGCTTTACCACTTTCGCCTTTAGGCTTCGATCGCGTACTTTAATGATAATCTCCGTGTCGGGTTTCGCATAATCGGGCTTCACGTACCCCATCCCTATGCCGACTTTTAGCAGGGGAGACATGCTTCCGGAAGTCACATGCCCAATTATTCCTTCTTCTTCGTGCATGATATCGTATCCTTGGCGAGGAATACCCCTGTCGATCATCTCGAAACAGCATAGTTTGCGTGTAATTCCGTCTTCTTTTTCTTTCTGGAGTGCTTCACGCCCCACGAACGGTTTATTTTCCACGAACTTTGTAATCCATCCCAATCCAGCTTGCAGGGGTGTGGTTGTTTCATCCAAATCGTTGCCATAAAGGCAAAACCCCATTTCTAAACGTAACGTGTCGCGTGCACCCAATCCCGCCGGTTTGATACCAAACTCTTCTCCCGCTTCAAAAAGGGCATCCCAAATCTTTTTCCCCCCGTCGGTGTAAAAATAGAGCTCAAATCCTCCCGCACCGGTATACCCCGTGTTGGAAATAATCACATTATCCACGCCGGCGAAAGTGGCCGTAACGAAAGAGTAATAAGGAATAGCCGAAAGGTCAGCGTTGGTCAGCTTTTGCATTGTCGCCATTGCCTTGGGGCCTTGCACGGCCAACAACGCGATCCGGTCGGAAGCATTTTCCAGTTCTGCCCCCATGGTATTCCATTGCTGGCACCAATCCCAATCTTTTTCGATATTGGCGGCGTTCACCACCATCAAGTACTTTTCGGGCTCGAATTGGTACACGATGAAATCATCCACGATGCCTCCCTCCTCATTCAAAAAAGAGGTGTATTGTGCTTTACCCGGCGTGAGCAGCGATGCATCGTTACTCGTGACCCGTTGGAGGAACTCTAACGCGTGAGGACCTTTTACCCAAAACTCGCCCATGTGCGACACATCAAATACCCCCACGCCATTCACCACCGTATGGTGTTCATCCATGATCCCCGAGTATTCGATGGGCATGTTGTATCGCGCGAACTCGTGCATCTTAGCACCCAGTGCTACATGTATATCTGTAAAAGGAGTTGTTTTCATATTATTCAACTGGTTTATATTATGATGGATCGACCGCTTGATGAGAATCTCTCGCGACCACTTCCGCTATTTTCACGATCACCTCCGATGCCTTCTTCATGGAAGGGATGGGCAAGTATTCATAGCGGCCATGGAAATTCATTCCCCCGGCGAAAATATTGGGACAAGGCAAACCCATGAACGATAACTTTGAACCATCGGTACCACCCCGAATTGGCTTGATATTGGGGGTTATGCCCATCTCTTCCATTGCTCGAAACGCGTAATCCACGACGTGCATCACGGGCTCCACCTTTTCTTTCATATTATAATACTGATCCTTCAACTCAAGCGTGATTCGATCGTTGTATTTATGATTCAACTCGGCTACCGATTGTTCCATCAGCTGCTTGCGTTGTTCAAACTTCTCCCGGTCGTGATCACGGATGATAAAAGTTATCTCGGACTCTTCCACGGTACCATTCAATGAAATCAGATGGAAAAACCCTTCGTATCCCTCCGTGTGTTCCGGCCGGTCTTTGATGGGCAACAGGGCGATCAATTCATTAGCCACGTGTAACGCGTTCACCATTTTGTCTTTCGCGTACCCCGGATGTACGTTCCGCCCTTGTATTTTAATTTTCGCGGAGGCAGCATTGAAGTTCTCATACTCCAACTCACCTACTTCACTTCCATCTATCGTGTAAGCCCACTCTGCACCAAATTTTTTCACGTCAAATTTATCCGCTCCTCGCCCTATCTCTTCGTCAGGAGTGAATGCAATACGGATCTTTCCGTGCTCTATCTCGGGGTGGTCAATAAGGTATTGCATCGCGTCCATGATTGCCGCGATACCCGCTTTATCGTCCGCCCCCAACAACGTGGTGCCGTCGGTCACGATAATATCTTCTCCCACGTGTTGAAGCAGTTCGGGAAAATCGTCAGGCGATAAAATAACGTTACTCGCTTCATTGAGTACTATGTCTCTGCCATCGTAATCTTTCACAACCCGGGGGGTAACATTTTCGCCGCTCATATCGGGACTGGTGTCGAAATGCGCGATAAACCCGATCGTGGGGATATTTTTTTTTGTATTCGACGGCAATGTTGCCAAGAAATAGCAATTATTATCAAGACTCACGTCTGAAAGCCCCATCTCCCGGGCCTCCTTTTCGATCTCTTTCGCGAGGTTGAATTGCTTTTGTGTACTCGGTGTTTGTGTGTTGTTCTCATCCGATTGCGTATCGATACGAGCATACTTGATAAAGCGGGTTACAATGTCCATTATCTTTTCTTTTATATGATGATCCTATCAAAAGTTCTTTCTACAAAGATAGAAAAAGGGGGTGAATAGAAAAAATCAAATTCAGCATTTTGTAACTCTAAAATAAAGCCCTATCTTTGCAGTTGGGTAAGTCCTATACGGCCAGCTCCCAATGAATCCCCCAGGTCTTGACCGAAGCAAGGGTATTTGGTTGTAGCGGCGCGATATAG
>LSQX01070607.1_pt1 | contig 20422 bp, 14 predicted proteins | sample 654561 | NCBI WGS metagenome assembly LSQX01 (sample SAMN04489861, study PRJNA283612) | anaerobic digester metagenome | isolation source: 4 biogas reactors fed with cattle manure at either 37C or 55C with and... | place: Denmark: Kongens Lyngby | collected 2014 | reverse complement strand
CACAGGCGGTGGGCGCCAGCGTTCCGTCTTTTCCGTTCACATTCGCTGGCGCCTGTACCGAACCACCCCGTCCGCCGCTCAGGCATAGGCTCGCGGCACAGCAACCGGAAGGTGAGGTGAGCCGAAGCGGCAGGTGTTGAACCGCCAAGAGCGCCACGTCAACATGTTATTATTCCGACTAGCCGCCACGGCGAGAGTACCGCCTTCAGGCGGAAGTGGTTCAGGGGCTTCAGCCCCGTTCCCATGACCCCTTTTTCCAAAGAAAAAAGGGCATCGCGAGCCTGAAGGCCCTTGTTAACTTCCGGCTGAAGCCGGTACTCCGACCCGACTGCGACCCATACAGGAACTGTACGGCCAAGACCTACCGCAAGGGTGCCACACCACGGGCGGCGGCTACCTGCCGCCGGTGCGGCGGGCATCGAGGTAGTCGCGGCGCAGCCTGGCGACGATGTAGTCGATGTTCATCCACTCGATGGCGGCGTTGTCGAAGACCTCGGCCACATCGGCGTCGCTCATGTCGGCCCTGACCCTGGGCAGGTAGCTGCTGAGGCGGGTCTGCAGGGGCTCGATCACCGCGTGGAAGAACTCCTGGTCGCCAAGCTCGGGATCCTGCCAGATCTCCATGTAGCCGTTGCGCGAGCTGAGCGCATTGCGGTAGACGCGGGCGGCGGCGGGCAGCAGGCGGCGCTGGATGGCCAGGCGGTTGGCGGGCGTCAGGTTGGCGAAGACCAGGGCGCCGAAGCTGGAGCGGTGGTGTACCGACTTGCTACCCCCCCAGGTGCGACCGCCCTTGTCCCAGTGGCAGACCTCGAAGTCCCAGACCGTGCCGTCCGAGGGCAGGCGGTTGAAGTAGGCCTTCCAGGAGACGCGGATGAGCGTGGCGATGCCGTCGTCGTAGAAGCGGTGGGTGACGGAGACATTGCCCTTGTGCGGGTCGAGCTGGCGGTAGCCGGCGTTGTTGTACTGGGTATTGAAGATCGTGGTACCACCATCGGGCGGCATGTCTATGAGGAAGCAGTCGTAGGGATCCTCGGGGCCGGCGGCGAGATAGATCTCGTAGCCGCCGATGCCCTCGAAGCCGGCCTCGATAGCACGCGCCTTGTCGGTGGGGGCGAAGAGGAAGATGGCCACGCCCTCGTCGTCGCAGAGGGCGGTGAACTCGGTGGACTTGAGGCTGCCGTCGCCGTCGGTGACCTGGCGTCCGGTGATGTTGGCGTCGGTCTCGAGCAGGAACTGCAGGTTGTCGCCATACTTGCGGTCGACGCGCGCGCGATTCTTGTCGTTGCGGAAGTGGGCCGAGTCGCGGAACTCGGCCACGGTCTTGGGCGCCCTGGCGACGAAGGGGCAGGCGAGCGAGGGGCGGTCGGAGGGGACGAGCATCTTATCGCGCTCGGCATGGAGCGCGCGGGCGGTGGCGAAAAACTCCAGGCTCATGGCGCTGCGGGCGCTGGCGAGCAGCGCCTCGGCGCGCTGGACGCGGCCGGTCTTGAGCAGGGCGTCGGCATTCAGCGCGGCGTTCACCTGCCTGACGGCCTCGGCGGCGCGGTCGCGGGTCTCGATGACGATGCGGTTGAGCGTGGCGCTCATGCGCAGCGCGGGCGGCGTGTTGGTGTTGGACAGCAGTTCCTTGCACTGGGCCAGGGCCGCGGCGGCATCGCGGGCGCGGATGAGCGACTCCATCTGCTTGCCGTCGGGCACGGCGGGACGGGCGCCGGGGAGCGCCGCCGCAGCCGCATCGTGGCGAGCCTGGCGCTCGCCGCGCCACTTGATGAAGTCCGCATTGCCGGCCACGGCGGAACGGACGAAGGGATGGTTGTGCATGTGCCGGGTCATGTCGGCATCGAGGTCGGGATACTTGGCAAGGCGCGGCTCGACGACCTTCCGGAACTCGGGCCACGATTTGTCGCCCATCATGTTGATGACGGTACGCAGCACATCGGCCTGCCAGCGGGTGTTGGGCTTCTCCCTGGCGGCCTCGTCGGCCAGGATGGCGTCGTAGAGCTTGAGCGCCTCGCCGGTGCGGCCATAGTCGCGGCAGGCATTGGCCAGGCGCATGGGGTCGGCGGGGAACTTGTCGCGCATGAGGGCGATGGCGGCATCCTCGCCCTTCAGGCGGCGGGTGATGGCAATGATGCGGCCCTCGATCTCCTGCCGCGGCCGGTTATCGAGGTCGGCACGCCAGAGCGATTCGTAGAGCGGCAGCGCCTGCCCGTACTCCTGCTGGCGGTAGAGGGCATTGGCCTGGTTGCCGATGGCCGTGCGGCGTTCCTCGTCCGTGAGCCCCGGCAGCGCGGCGGCCTTCTTGAGCGCGTCGTTGGCCCCGGCGATATCCATCTTCTCCAGCAGGCAGTTGGCCAGGTCGCGGTAGGCGGCGATCTTGTCGCCGTTCGAGACGTCCGGCAGGGCGATGATCCGGCGGTGGAGTTCGGCGGCGTCATCGATGCCCTTGGTGAAGTAGCTGGCGAAGGCGCCCTTGAAGTTGTCGCGGAAGCGGGCATCCGCCCGCGCACGCAGCGCCTGGACGCGCAAGCCGGCCGGCGCCCCGGCCGCGCTGGCGGCCTCCTCGAGGAAGTGGTGGCCGGCGGCGGCCTGGTTGCGGCCAAGGTAGAACTGGCCAAGATCCAGCAGTACCCGGGCACGGTTTTCGGCGGTCGCATCGGCGGCGGACAGTGCCTTGACGAAGGCGTTGGAGACGGCGGCGGGATCGCTGTTGCGGTCGCGGGCGAGCCGCTGCGCAGCGGTGATGAGGTCGGCGGCGGTCTCGGCGGGCGCGGGGTCGGCAGCATGCAGCAGGGCGGCGCCGGCGAGGAGGAAAAGAACGGCGAGGCTCCTGCAAAAAGCCGCGTGGCATGGGCGTCCCGCCCATGATCCACGGGCAGGATGCCCGTGCCACGTGCGCATGCAGGGGGGGATACAAGAGTGTCCGATATAAGGCGACTTCTTCATGGCAGTGGGGTTCCTTCCTATCATTGCAGGGCCAGGAGCTTGAGAATGTGCTCGATCATCTCCGCGCGGACGACCTCGAGATCCATCTCAGTGCGGTTGAGGAGGGCGAGGTACTGCAGGGCCTTGTTGGCCGTGAGCTTGCGCCCGGTGTCGCCGGAGGCGACGGCATCCCGCGCCAGCAGCTTGAGCTGGGTGGCGTAGCGCATGTCGTCGACACCCTCGCGGAAGCCCTCCCACTGCAGCGTATCGACGATGCCGCCGCAGTTGTACATCGCCACCACCATCGGCTTGTAGGTGTGCGTGGCCAGGTCGTTCCAGTTCAGCAGGTCGAACTCGTAGTTGTAAACCAGGCTCAGGTTGCTGAAGTAGCCCAGCAGGCCATGCTGGCGGCGGAAGAACTGTGGATTCTCGGGGCCGGTATGCTGCGAGGCGTAGAAGCCGACGTAGCGGTCGCCGATCTCGTTCCACGGGCGGATGCGCTCGTGGGCGTCGGGCTCGCCGCCCATGGGGTAGTAGCCGTAGGTGTAGCCGCCCTTGTAGAGCAGCGCCTCGTGGCCCGCGCAGCCGATGCGGATGCCGTAGTCGTGGTAGTACTTGTAGAAGTTGCGGTGGGTGGCGACAAAGGCCGTGCCCTGCTCGTCGCCGTAGCCGCAGAGCAGGTCGGTGTGGCCGAGCACCCTCTGGTAGAACTCGGCGCACTGGCGCGCGCCATCCCTGGCGGTCATCATCTGGTCGAACGACATGCGGCCGCCGAAGTTGAGCCCGTACCAGGGGGCGAAGCTTTTGGCCTCGATCAGCGGTTTGGTGGTGAAGCCGTGCCTGCGGATGATATTGAGGCTCTCCTCGGTCTGGTCGACGCCCGAGGGATGGGTGATGCCGTGGTTGCGCAGATTGGCGAGGTATTCGTCGTACTTGCGCAGGGCGGTGGCGTGGTCGCAATTATGCAGATCGGCGATGCGCGAGAGGGAGAGACCGCCCATGAAGGAGAGGATCATCTCGCGGTCGAGGTCGAAATAGGGGCGCGCATTGGGCAGCGTGAAGGGCAGCACGCGGATGGCGACGGGAATATCAAAGAGGCGCTTGCCGCCCTCGGCCACGGTGATGGCGCCCTTGTATATGCCGGGCTTCTGCCCGGCGGGGACGTGGAGCGTGGCGAAGAACTGCTTGAACTCGCCCCCCTTGAGCGTCACCGGCTGGAGCGTTTTGGCATCCTCGAAGGGATCGGCCACGGGACGGAAGGAGGTGGCCTCGTGCAGCTCGCGCGGCGCGCTGATCCAGACGTGGCGCTCGCCCGAGGCATCCTTCAGGCGCGCGTAGTTGGCGACACCCTCCATGTCGACGCGGATCATGTTCTCGTCGTGGAGCAGCAGCTCGGGGATCAGCTTCAGGCCGACATCGGCGAAGTAGCTGAGCCAGCCGTTGCCGTTCTGGAACCAGAGCTTGACGACCTTGATATCCAGCGCTGCGGCGGGCATGGTGGCGCCGCCCTCTCCCTTGAAGAGCGTAGGGGTGAGCGTGACGTTGCGCTTGTCGGCGAAGCTGTAGAGCTGGAACGAGGCGGGCTCGAACTCGTCCTGCGCCGCGACAATGTTCAGGTCGGCGTTGAGGCGGCCATCCTCGGGATAGCTCCATGCCAGGCGCATGGTGTCGCTCATGGCCGGCACGGCATACCAGACGGCCGGTGACGCGGGCAGCCCGGCCGACTTGAGATCCGCCGTCACGCGCTCGCGGTTCACCGGCTGCAGACGCCGCGCCGCGGCGGCCTGCGCCTCGAAGACGGGGTTCGCCGCCTGCGCGGCTGTCGTCAGGCCGGCCAGCACCAGCGCCCGGATGCAGAATCTTCTCATGGTTTCTCCTCGGGAGTCGTTGTGGAGCCGCCTTAAGAGCATAAAGCGTACCACTGGCCGCGCGCGTGGTGCGACGACGGGAGCGTTGGAACTATCACCCGGAAGCCTCCGCCTCCAGATGATAAGGCCCGCTCTCCATAATCCGTACCGTCACGAAGTCACCCGCCTGGGCGTCCCCGGGGGCGCCGAAGACGAATGTCTCGGTATCGACCTCCGGGGCCTGCCAGGGCGCGCGGGCCATCCAGGAGGCGCCATCTTCCGCAGGCTGCTGCAGCAGCACGCGGGTCTCCTGACCGACGCGGGCGCGGTTAAGCCCGGTGGAGATGCGCCGCTGGGCGCGCATCAGGCGGTCCATGCGCTCCTGTGCGACCTCTTCGGGCACGGACCCGGGCAGGCCGACCGCCGCCGTGCCCTCCTCGGGCGAGTAGGTGAAGACGCCGAGGTGATCGAAGCGCGCCTCCTTGATATAGGCCAGCAAGTGCCTGAAGTGGGTCTCGGTCTCGCCGGGAAAGCCGACCAGGCAGGTGGTGCGCAGTGCCACGCCGGGCCAGCGGGCGCGCAGACGGCCGGCAAGACCGGGCATGATGGGGATGGTGTCGGCGCGGCGCATGGCGTGCAGGATGTCGGGATGACTATGCTGGATGGGCACGTCGAGGTAGGGCACTACATGCCGCGACTCGCGCAGGGTGTCGAGCAGTTCGTCGTCGAGGTAGGCGGGGTAGGTGTAGAGCAGGCGCAGCCAGAAGTCGCCGGGGAGCCTGTCGAGGCCGCGGATGAGGGAGGCAAGGCGCGGTCCGCCGCGGCGGTCGCGTCCGTAGGCGGTGACATCCTGGGCGATGAGGTTGAGCTCGCGGCGGCCGTCCTCCAGCAAGGCGCGCGCCTCGTGGACGAGGCTGCCCTTGGTGCGCGAGCGCAGGCGCCCGCGGATGCCGGGGATGGCGCAGTAGGCGCAGGCGTGGTTGCAGCCCTCGGCGATCTTGAGATAGGCGTAGGAGGGATTGCAGAAGACGAGCGTGGGGAGGCGCGGCTCGAAAACGGCGGAGGGGGAGTCGGAGACGAGGACGAGGGGCTCAATAGGGCACACGGCATGCCGTGTGCTTATAGAGGAGGCGGATGGCGCGGAAGGGGAGGCGGGAGCGACGGGAGGAGAAGCTACGGATGGCGCGGAAGGGGAGGAGGAGTGGCAGTAGGCAGTGGCAGTAGGCAGTGGCTGGCTGGTAGACGCCGACGCGCTTTCCGCCGTAAACGGCGGACACAGCACTTGGGCGGGCTGGTGCCCGGGACTGCCGGGACTACCGGGACTGCCGGTGAGGGGGGAACCCTGACCCCCGAACCCCGGCGCCTCCCCTTCAGCCTTCGACAAAGCTCGCGACAAAGTGGGGGGATCCCCTGAACCGGACTGAACCCTGCCCCCTGAACCCTCCGAGGACGAGGACGAGGACGAGTCGCCTACAGCGGTGGCGACCTCGGCGATGCGCTCCAGCTCGTCAACGCCGAGCCAGGCATCAACGAGGGGGAACCGGCCGACGAGCTTCTCGCGGTAGCGCTGGGGCAGGCAGCCGGTGACGATGATGGCCCGGCATTTGCCGGCGGCCTTGTGCCGGCACATCTCCTCGATGATGTCATAGGCCTCCTCGCGGGCGGAGGCGATGAAGGCGCAGGTGTTGATGAGGACGATGTCGGCGGAGTTGGCGCTATGCGCCAGCTCGAGACCCTCGGTAAGGATGACACCGGACATGATCTGGGTATCCACGAGATTCTTGGCGCAGCCAAGGCTGATGAGGCCGATGGAAAGGGGGGGCATGGAGGGGTCAGGGGACAGGGTGCCGGACACGGAGGTCCGGCGTAACGAGAATGCCAACTTTGTCGCGAGCTATGTCGATAGGCACACGGCATGCCGTGTGCGCATGGAGGGAGACGCGGGGACGCGGGAGCCCGCCGTCAACGCCGGGCACAGGACTTGCCGGCAGTACCGGTGCGGCCGGTTGGATAGACACCTCAGTCCACATAGGGTTCGGGGGGCGGGAGGACTGTACGGATCGTGAGAGCAGAAGCGGTGTGCGGCTCGCTGGGCTGCCCGCCCTCCAGCGGAGAGGAAGGACGTGCTGGAGACGGGGCTGAAGCCCCTGAAAGACTTCCGCCTGAAGGCGGTACTCCGGCTGGGGAGTCCTCCTGCAAGGCCCCTGAACCCTGAACCCTGAACCCTGAACCCTCTTCCGGCGCCTCGGGTGCCGGGGCGCGCAAGGCGACAATGACCACCACCAGGATCACCACCAGGCCGGCGGCGGCGCCGGCCAGTACCGGCGCCGGGCGCCAGCGGTCGGGGAAGTTGGCGGAGATGGCCGCCGGCAGGTCGCGCAGCAGCGCGAGGAGGGTCTTGAGGCCCGCGGCGATGCGCTCCCTGAGCTCGGCGAGGCGGGAGCGACGCGTCTCGCCGCCGCTGAGCACCTCGGCGGCGATGCCGTGAGACGGGGAACGCGGGACGGGGGACGGAGGACGGGCAGCGGGGGATGGGGGACGGGAGACGGGAGGCTGCACGGGGCGGGGGGCGAAGAGGTCGTCGAGGGCGTCGCCCACCGCCGGATCGGCGGCGGGCGAAGTTCTAAAGTTATGCGGTTCGCCGGCACTACCGGCACTGCCGTCGGGAGGGGCAAGCGTCTGCTTGCCCTCGGACGAGCGGACGCTCGTCTCGAAGCTGCCGCCTACCCCCCCTGCCCCATCCATTCGCGCGTATTCGCGGCCATTCGCGGCTCCTCTCTCGCCCCGTTCTCCGCTTCCGGGGCACACGGCATGCCGTGCGCCTATTGACGCGTCGCCTTCTTTTCGCGTGTTTTCGCGTGTTTCGCGGTTATCCTCTTCAGCATTCTCGTTACGCCGGACCTCCGTGTCCGGCACCCCGAACCCTGAACCCGTCGAGGACGAGGACGATTCGTCCGTTGAAACCGTGTACGGTTTCAACGGACGGGTGGCGATAGTGGGCCGGCGGGCACCGGAGAAGATCTCGCTGAACTCCTTGATGAGCGGCGCGGGGTCGATGCCCAGGAATTCGGCGTAGAGCTTGACGAAGCCGCGTCCGTAGATGGGGGCGGCGATGCGGTGGAAATCCTCGCGTTCGAGCTCCTCGACGATCTGGATCATCATGTGGGTGGCTTCGGCCACCTGGGCGGTGGTGTAGCCCTGCTGTTCGCGGGTTTCACGTAGGATTTTGCCAAGTGCCATTTTACAATCTCGTATGCGCGGGGTACGTGCTCAGGGGTGGAAAGAAGCAGATTAGCAGATATGGGGGCTGAGCCACAATGATTTTAGATTTGGGGACAAGGTGTAAGCGCGAAGCTCCCTCTCCAAACCCTTTCTTAAACACTCTCTTAAACGGCACGCTTCATCCACCCGCTTACTCTTTCGCTTTCTACAAGGCGTAGGGACAAAGTGTGGAGACGAAGCGTAAAGAGACAAGGTGTGGGGACAAGGTGTGTCTCGGGTCCATTCCACCCACCACTGCCTACTGCCACTGCCGCCGCCCCGCAGGGGCGGCGGCCCTCTCCCTCAAGCCTCCTCATCCTCGTCTGGCGGCTCGGCGTCGCCGGCCGCCTCATCGCCGTCGTCGGCGGGTTCGTTGCTGGGAATCTCGCCGTCGAGATCGATGAGGATCTCGCGGGGATCGGAGCCGCGGGGCGGGCCGACGATGCCGCGGGCCTCCATCATGTCCATGAGGCGCGCGGCGCGGGTATAGCCGATACGCAGGGCGCGCTGGAGTGATGAGGTCGAGGCACGGCGGGTACGGCGCACGATCTCGAGGGCGGGCTCGTAGAGCTCGTCACCAGGATCATCGCCGTTGCCGGGGATGCCACCGCTACCACCGCCGCCGTCTTCGCTTGCGTCGTCGCCGTGCTCGAGCCGCTCCTGAACCTCCTGGATATAGACAGGCTTGCTCTGGGCGCGGATGAAGTCGATGACGCTCTTGGTGTCCTCACTGCCGATGAAGGCGCCTTGTCCGCGGATGAGCTTGCTGCCCTTGGGATTGAGGAAGAGCATGTCGCCGCGTCCAATCAGAAATTCGGCACCCTGGGCGTCGAGGATGGTGCGGCTATCGACGCGCTGGGCGACCTGGAAGGCGAGACGTCCGGGGAAGTTGGCCTTGATGGTGCCGGTGATGACGTTGACGGAGGGACGCTGGGTGGCGATGACGAGGTGGATGCCGGTGGCGCGCGAGAGCTGGGCGAGGCGGGCGATGCCGTTCTCGATCTCGGGGCCGGCCTGGAGCATCAGGTCGGCGAGCTCGTCGATGACGATGAGGATATAGGGGAGGCGGTCGGGGAGCTCGGCGCTCTTCTTCGGCGGGGCGGCGGGCGGCAGCTCGCCCGCGGGGAAAAGCTCGGGCTGGACGACGGTCTGGCGGTTGTTGAACTCGGCGATGTTGCGCACACCGGCGGTGGTGAGCAGCTTGAGGCGCTTCTGCATCTCCTGGATGGCCCAGCGCAGGCCAAGGGCAACCTTCTTGGGATCGGAGATGACGGGCACGACGAGGTGGGGCAGCTCGTTGTAGACCGCGAACTCGACAATCTTGGGATCGACGAGCATGAGGCGCAGCTCGTCCGGGGTGCGGGACATGAGCAGTCCGGTGAGGATGGCGTTGATACAGACGCTCTTGCCGGAGCCGGTGGCACCGGCGACGAGCAGGTGGGGCATGTCGGCGAGATCGTAGATCATGTCACGTCCGCTGACATCCTTGCCCAGGAGCATGGGAAGATGCATCTTGCGGGAGGCCGCGGCCCAGGCCTCGCCCTCGAGGATCTCGCGCACGGTGACGGGGCAGGGCTTCTCGTTGGGCATCTCGACGCCGACGACACCCTTGCCGGGGATGGGCGCCTCGACGCGGACGCTGGTGGCCTTGAGGGCCATCTCGAGATTGCGGGCCATGCCGGCAATGCGCTCGACGCGGATACCGGGGGCGGGCAGGAGCTCGAAACAGGTGACAACGGGACCCTTGACGATATTAGTGACCTCGACGTTGATGTTGAACTCGGCGAGGGTCTGGACGATGATCTTGCCCCTATGCTCGGTATCGCCGTAGACGGCGGTGCCGGTGGGGACGGGCGAGAGCAGGGCGGTAGTGGGGAGCTCGTAGGGCTCCGCCGCCGGCTCGGCCGGTTCCGGCGCTTCCGCCGCTCCGGGCGGCGGAGCGTCGGGGGCGACATGCGTGTCGCCCCTACCGGTGTCGGGAGCGGAGACGCGTTTCTGGGCCTCGAGCCGGGCCTTTTCGCGCTCGCGGTCAAGGCGCAACTGCTCCTTGCGCTCCTCGTAGGCGCGCTGGCGTTCCTCCTCCTCGCGGGCGCGCTGCTCCTCGCGGGCCTCGCGCTCGGCGCGGCGGGCCTCTCTGGCGGCCTCGCGGGCGGCGCGGGCCTCTTCCTGGGCGACGCGGCGAGCCTCGCGCTCGGCGGCCTTGCGCTCCTGCTCGAGCTGCCTGGCGAGGCGCTTCTCCTCCATGGCGAGGCGTGCATTCATGTCGGCACGGTCGATGCGCCACTGGCGCCAGCGGGCGATAATCTCGCGGTAGCCGTCGGCAAGGCGGTGGGGGCCGATGGCCATGGTAAGGGCGACGATCATGGTGGTGATGGCTATGAGGGATCCGCCGACGGGACTGACGAGGGGCTGGAGGAACTTGGTCATGACAAGCCAGCCGACGAGGCCGCCGGGATTGGGGCCGTTGTTGAGGCGCGCCATGAGGCCGGCAAAGAGGTTGGTACCGAGCTGGAGCCAGGCGCAGAGGCCGATCTGGAAGAGGGCACACCAGCCGAAGCGGCACCAGAAGCGGGTGTTGCGGCCGGCGGCGAGGCGCAGGCTGAAGGCAAGCACCCAGACGGGGATCATCCAGACGCCGAAACCCAGCAGGCGGTAGCCAATGGCCGTGGAGACGGCACCGACGACGCCGATGAGGTTGTTCGGGGGATCGTTGGGGGGAACCTTGATCCAGGGGACGTCGCCGCTGTCGTAGCTGATGAGGCTGAGGAAGGGGAAGATGGAGAGTACAACCAGTATGTAGCCGAGCCAGCGGTAGCGGGTCTCGGTTTCGGCGGGGCGCCCCTTTCTGGGCGTGCGTGACTTGGCGGCGGACATTTAGGCTAGAGGCTTGATAGGCACACGGCATGCCGTGTGCGCAGGGATGGTGACGGGAGGCAGGAGACAGGTGACAGGTGACAGGAGACAGGGCGCCGCTGCCCCGGAGCAGGGCGGCGGCAGTGGCAGTAGGCAGTGGGCAGTAGGGGCGGCACGCATGCCGCCCGCACGGGGACGCGGTGGGAGGGAGCCGCCGTGAACGGCGGACACAGGACTGGCACGCGGTGGCCACGCGGCGGGTGCGCCGCGTCTACCAGACGGATGGGCGGTACTGCCGGCGCGGAGGGACGCCCGCCCTCCGGGTGAGAGGATGGACGGGCGGGAGACGGGGCTGAAGCCCCTGGATGACTTCCGCCTGAAGGCGGTACTCCGGCCGGGGAGTCCTCCTGCAAAGCCCCTGGTCTGAGACACCCCGCTCGCACCCTCTTCAGCTTTTGACAAAGCGTAGGGACGAAGTGAAGGGACGAAGCGTATCCGACAAGGTGCGGGGACAAGGTGTGGGGACAAGGTGTGTCTCTGACCCATTCCAACCGCCTACTGCCACTGCCCACTGAACCCTGAACCCCGTCTCCTGTCTCCTGCCCCCTGTCCCCTGTCCCCTGCTCTGCGGCCGCCTCCGGCGGCAGCAGCCGGACAGCCTCGGGGACGGTGACGGCCTCGTCGGCGACAGTGCCGGGGGGCAGCAGCACGCGCAGGGGAACGGGGTTGGTGGGGTTGGCGCCGGGGTCGTCGGGAAGCACGGCGAGTACGCGAACGGTGTTGGTAGTAACACCCTGGAGAGTCTCGGCCCAGCCAGTGAGGCGCACGGTGACCTCGGGGGGCTCGACGCGGGGCAGGCAGTTGGTGCGGCCGGCCGGAGTGGCAAGGTGTACCTGGACGCCGGTGAATTCGCGCAGGACGTTGTCGGGCACGATACTGATCTTGAGGGCCACGGTGGCGGGGTCGATCTCGGGCTGCCACGCGTCTTCGGGGGGCAGGATGGGGACGTTGAGGCTGAAGCCCTGCACGCGGCCATCAACGTTGACGGGATCGAGCTGGAGGGTGACGCCGGCCTCGTGGAGGCGGTCGAGCTGCAGGCGCGCGCCGCGCACGAGGGCGGTACGGGGGGTGAATTCAACCTCGGCATGGCCGCGGTAGGGGCGCCCCTCGACCTTGGGCGGGGCGATGGTGAACTCGCGCTCGCCCTGGTGGTCGAAGGTGACCTCGATCTCGGAGGGCTCGACGCTTACGACGCGCACACTGCCGGCGCCGCGCAGGTTCTTGCGGCGCAGAGTGATGCGCGCGATTCCCTGGTCGCCGTGGTTGCGCAGGCCGTTGACCACCATGCGCAGGTCGGAGCGGTCGAGAATCTGGAACTCGTTGAGCGCACCGCGGAAGGTGACCTGGACGGTGGAGGGGCGCACGGACATGAGCGCCATGCCGGCCTCGCGCTCGACCTCGACGGGAACGGTGCGCGTGGTGGTGTTGCTGACGAGCTCGAGGATCGTCATATAGACGAGCAGGGCGAGCACGGTGGCAAGAAGGGCCACCAGGCCGTTCTCGCGCACCCACAGCACCACCCGCTGACGGACATCCACCTTCATGCGTTCCTGGTCTCCTCGGACGGCGTGCGCCGCTCCGTCTTTTCCCGCTCGGCGGCGCGCCGCTCGGCTTCGGGGTCGAGTTGCGACAGGATGCGGCGCCAGGCGTCGACTATGCCCTCCCTGGGCGAGAGGGCGGTGAGGTAGCGTGCCAGACGGTGGCCGGTGAGGTCGTGCAGGAGACGCCCCTGGAAGGCGAGTGAGATGGTGCCGCGCTCCTCGCTGACGACGATGACGAGGGCGTCGGTCTCCTCGCTGAGTCCCAGGGCGGCGCGGTGGCGCATGCCGTAGGCGAGGGAGCTATCGACGGTATGGAGGGGAAAGATGCAGCCGGCGGCCACGATGGTGTTGCCGCGGACGATGACGCCGCCGTCGTGGAGCGGGGCGCGGGGGAAGAAGATGGCGGTTAGGAGCTTGGGCACGAGGGGGGCGTTGAGCAGGGTGCCGCTCTGGCGGTAGCCGTCGAGGCTGATCTCGCGCTCGATGGCGATGAGCGCGCCCATGCGCGCGCGCGCCATCTCCTCGGCGGCGGCGACGAGCTGGTCGATGCGAGTGGCGGAGCCCGACCCGCCCCACCCCAGCGTGGAGCGGCGGCGGCCGAGGATCGCCAGCGCCTGGCGGATCTCGGGCTGGAAGATGACCAGCAGGGCGAAGCCCATGAAGAGCGGAAACTTGCGCAGCAGCCAGCCGAGCACCTCAAAGCGGAAGACCATCGTGAGAGCGATGAGCCCGGCCAGCACCAGGGCGAGCCCGAAGAGCATCTGAGCACTGCGGGTGCCGCGGAAGAGGTCGAAGATGAAGTAGAACGCCACGGCGAGGATGGCGATCTGGAAGATATCGCCGAGACCTAGCTGGAGACTGCCCACAGGGTACCTCCTTGACTCTTGCCGGCAGGCGCCGCTTGTGGAGCGGCGTCGGTTGCGGTGGCTTGTAACGGTGCCTTGGTGCAGCCGCCCCCGAGCTGCGCACAGGCCGCTGTGAAGACCTCGTCGGGCGTGAGGCCCGCGAGGCAGGCGTGGTCGCCGCGGCGGCAGTGCCGCGAGAGGCAGGGCTGGCACGGCAGATCGCGCGTGAGAACCCGGTGGCCGGGGCCGTAGGGGCCGGTCCAGCCGGGACGTGTGGGGCCAAAGAGCACGAGACAGGGGCGCCCTAGAGCCGCGGCCATGTGGACGGGACCGGTATCGTTGGCGATCAGGAGATCGCACTGCTCCAGCACGCCGAAGAGTTCGGGAAGCGTGTGGCTGCCGCAATGGTTCTCGGTGTGTTCCGGAGCCATCCGGCGGATGGTCTCGCCTACGGGGAGGTCGGCCTGCGAGCCGAGAACCAGGATGCGCGCGCCCTTCTCTCCGAGGAGACGCGCCAGCTCGCCGAAGTGCCCGGCGGGCCAGTTCTTGGTGGGCCAGCGCGAGACGGGAGCGAAGGCGATGCGCAGGGGGGCGGGCGGCAGTTCGGTGCGCGGGTGGCGCAGAGGCACCGCCGGGGTGGCGGGACGCGGCAGGCCGAGGTGGTCGAGCACGTCCATGGCCTGCTCGGCGGCGTGGCGCGTGCGGTCGAGGCGGCCGGCGCGCTCGTTGTAGGCCAGCCAGGATAGTTCGCGGGCGTAGGAGGGGGCGATACGCCTGGGTGCGCGCGCCGCACGCGTGACCCAGGCGCTCTTGAAGAGACCGTGGAGGTCGATGACCATGTCATAGGTGTCGCGGCGGATGTCGGCCAGGGTGGCGCGCCAGACGCGCGCCAGGCCATGCCGCGGTACGGGGATGATACGGTCCACATCGGCAAAGCACTGCACCAGCGGCACATATTCCGGCTGGCAGGCCCAGTCCACCACCCCGGCACCGAGGCCGGTACGCAATGCATGCACGGTCGGCAGGACATGCAGGATGTCGCCGAGCGAGCTGAGCTTTACGATCAAGAGCCGGGGTGCGGACATGCGGGTATTATACGGTGCGCGGGGCAAGGGTGCAAGCCGCCGCACGCCGCCGCTTGCGGGTGCGGGGGTGCTCCATAGGCACACGGCATGCCGTGTGCCTATGGATGCCCACTACCCGCCGCCGGCGTAGCGCGTGGGATCGGGGAGACCGGCCTCCCGGAAGGCCTCGCGGCGCTCGCGGCAGGTGCCGCAGGTGCCGCAGTGGAGGCGGCCGCCGGCGTAGCATGACCAGGTTTTTGCAAAATCGACGCCAAGCCTTTCCCCGCGGGCCACGATCCAGCCCTTGGAGCGTTTGACGTAGGGGCGCAGGAGGAGGATGTTGTCGTAGGTGCCGTGGCGCATCGCCGCGGCCATGCTGCGCATGAAAGGCTCGCGGCAGTCGGGATAGATGGCGTGGTCGCCGCCGTGCGCCGCGATGGCAACCGCCTGCGCGCCGATACTTTCAGCGAAGCCGGCCGCCGCCGCCAGCATGATGCCGTTGCGGAAGGGCACGGCGGTCTGACGCATCGAGGCTTCGTCGTAGGGCTGGTTTGGCAGCTCCCCTCCCCCCTTGAGCAGGTGCGACTGGAAAGATTCGCCGATGAAGCCGAGGTGCAGCACGTGGAAAGGCACCCCGGCGGCGGCGCAAATGCGCCGCGCGCAGGCCAGCTCGCGCCGGTTGTGGCGCGAGCCGTAGTCGCATCCCAGCGCCGTCACGCGGTCGCCGCGGTGCCGCAGGTCGGCCAGCAGCACGGTGGAGTCGAGCCCGCCACTGAAGAGCAGCACCGTATGCCTGGCTGGAGTGGTCACAGCGCGTTCTCCTCAACCTTGTCGCGAGCCTTGTCGGCAAGGTTACCGACCAGACCGGCGCCAAGGTGGTCGCTCCGGCCAAATTCGCAGGTTGCCGGGCTAGAAGGGGAGGCTGTCATCATCCTCGTCGTCGTAATAAGGCCTGCGGGGCGCCCTTCCGGAGAACATGTTGCGCCGGCTGGAGGCGCGGATGGCAATGCCGCCGCGCGAGTGGAACTCGCCGGTTACCTCGATCCATTGGGGCTTGATCTGGCCATGGAGATCGGTGGCAATGCGGTCAACGATCGCCTCGTTGAAGACGCCCTGGTCGCGGAACTGCCAGAGGTATAGCTTGAGGGACTTGGTCTCGATGAGCCATTCATTAGGCGCGTAGCTGATGGCGAGCGTGCCGAAGTCGGGCTGCTTGGTGACGGGACAGAGCGAGGTGAACTCGTTGCAGGTGAGCTCCACGGTGATCTCCGAGCCCTGCCACGGGATGCGGTCGACCTTGGTGACCGGCTGCTGCGAGAGCTTGCCAAGGTGCTGGGGGGTGTAGCTGGTGCTGCCTTTCTTGCTCATGGGAAGACTTTAGGGGGTGGCAGCAGAGGCGTCAAGCGTGGAGGAAAGGCGGGCATGGGAGGGTGTGAGTTTTTTGGCTGCGCGGACCCGGACGCGCTTTCCATCGCGGTACCTGTCCCGCGAGACTATCCGCATGGTGATACCGACACCCTGCGAGTGCGGGGACAAGGTGTGCAGTAAATAGCGGAGCCGAAAATCACAAACCCCGCCGGCGCCGGCTATTTGCCGTTCTTGCGCTTTACATGCTGCAGTTCCCAGAGCTTGGCGTACTTGGCGAAGGTGCCGAAGGCGACGTTGGACGCGACAATCAGGCCCGGTATGCCGTCGAGGAAGCCACACTTGACGATATAGCCGCGGAAGAAGCGGAAGACGGGGCGGAAGATCAGGTCGAACATGGAGACCGTGCGACCCTCCTCGTCGTTGGTCTGGGCGCTGATGGTCGAGAAGCGGTTGATCGTGGCGAGCTGATCCTCGATGCCCATGTAGGTGTAGTGGTAGAGGTCGCCGTGCAGACGCCGCACCTCGCCCGTGACGTAGATCTGGTCGTGCGGCTCCTTGCCGCCGCATTCGCCATGCTCCTTCTTGAAGAGCCGCAGCTTCATGTCGGGATACCAGTCGCCATGGCGGATCCAGCGCCCGAGGTAGGGCACCAGACGGGGACACTCGAAACCGTGGACTTCCGGCGGCAGGGGCTTGGAGAAGAGGGCCTCAATCTCCTTGCGCAGCGCCGGCGAGACCTCCTCGTCGGCATCCACAAAGAGAATCCAGGGGCCTTTGGCCCGCTCGGCAGTGAACTTCTTCTGACCGATGTAGCCCAGCCACTCCTGCTGGATGACATTCGGGGTATAGCGCCGCGCGATCTCCGGTGTGCGGTCATGGCTGAAGGAGTCCACCACCAGCACCTCGTCGGCCCAGGTTACGCTCTTCAGGCAGCGCTCGATGTTATCCTCCTCGTTGCCGCAGATGATGCAGACGGAGATCTTCTCGTTGGAGCCGCGTGGGGGGGATGTTGTCATCTCTCTACTCCGGCGGTCTGGCATGTCAGAAGGGGCGGCTTCCGGGGCCGCGCGCGCGCTGGGTCCTGATGCGGGGCTCCTCGAGTCCCAGCGCATACCACTCGTCGCCGAGCCCGGCGTTGGAGAATTGGCGGGGGCGGTTGTTGGCCAGATGCTCGAGGTTGCGCTTGATGACCTCGTTCTCCATCTTGGATGTGGCGCGGGCGAGGGTCTTGTGGGCCAGGTCGATATCATTGCGCTGCAGGGCGATCCAGGCGTAGAGCGAGTAGAGCAGGGCTCCCTGCCCGTAGCGCAGCCGCGCCACCTGCTTCTCGAAGAACTTGTCGAGCCCCTCCTCCTTGTTCACATGCATGCGCGCGATGCGCATGGCGGCCGTGAGGGGATCGAGGAAGAGGCACTTGGGCATCAGGCGGTCGGCCTCGGCGTAGTCCTTCATCTGGTAGTGCAACTGCATCTTCAGGGTATTGACCTGGCGGCGCAGCAGCGGGCTCCAGCGGTAGTAGGCATTGAAGCCCTCCGTCAGCGCGAGCGCCTGCTGCATGAAGCCGCGCTGCTCGCGCTCGAGCTCGATCTGCGCCTGCTTCAGGCTGCCCGGCGGGCGCATCTGCCACTGGTTGACCTTCATCTGGAGTCGCTTCTGGCCGGCCATCAGGGTGCCCTGCACCTCGTCCATGAGGCGCTTGATGCGCCCGCGCAGGATCAGCCCCGCCGCAGCCTGGCTGGCACCGAAGCCCAGCAGACCCCAGAAGATGCACCAGCCCCCATGGGCGGCATCGCTGATGTAAAGACCCAGGCCGAGACTAAGGCCCACGATCGCACTAATGGTAAGCGTCAGCATAACTTGAAACCCAAAGTTCCCTTCAACGTGTAAGACCAGCCACCGCCGCCCCGATGACGGGGGCATCCTCCACGCCGACGAGCTCGTAGGAAACGCCGCGCGGCTCCAGAATCTTCCGCAGGTGCGCCTCGAGGCGCGAGCGGAACTCGACCGACTTGGTACGGTAGAAGGTCGAGCCATCGACATTGACGCAGACCGGATAGAGCGGATCGTGTCCGCCATCGCCGGCAAGGATCACGGAGGCCAGATTGACCGCCGCCAGCCATGCGGCGCGCCGGTAGACGGCGCCGCCCAGCGCCTGGATGGCGCGGCGGTCGTCATCGGTCAGCGGCAGGGCGGCAAAGGGGCCCGTGGCGATGAAGGGGTTGTCGCAGAAGTCATCGAGATCCTTGTTCTCGAGCGTACACCAGCCCTGGATTGCCGCCCCCACCGCCTCGGAGAGGATTCCTTCACTGGCGGCAGCCTTGATAACCGTCAGCCCCAGTCCGCCGAGATAGCCGCCCGAGATCATCTTCTCGAAGGCGTAGGTTCCCGGATCGAGCGTGGTGGCGTCGAATATCTCGTCGAGGCGGCTGCGCGGTGCCAGCCCGAAGCCGCCCGACTCGATGTTGATGATCATGTGGCCGTTCGGATCGAGCCCCTTCAGCTTGCCGATGGCGCTGTTGGGCGCGACGTAGGCCGTGTTGGTGCCGGTGCCGAGGATGTAGCCGGCGTAGGTGCTGTAGCGGCGCGCCATGCCGGCGCTCTTGCCCGCCAGCAGGGCGGCGACGGTGTCGTTGAGCACGGTGATGCGGCGCTTGTGGCCGCGCGCCGCGAGGCGCTGCACCACCTCGGCCCCCACCATGCGCCCCTCCACCTCCGGCGCCTGGATCTGCTTGCTCCAGCGCAGCAGCCGTCCGTCGCCGTCCGGGGTGATCTCGGCGGGGTAGGAGAAGCAGAAGCCGATGGTCTCCGCGGCGTCGACGACCGGCATCAGCAGGTCGGCGAGCGTGTTGAAGAAGTCATCCGCCGAGATCGGCGCGGTGGCGCCGGGCATCTTGTGGCGCGAGAAGCGCGAGATATGCGGCGTGCCGGCGGCATCGAACTGCACCACACCCACGCGCAGGTTGGTGCCGCCCGCATCGAGCACGATCACCGGCTTGTCGGCAGGAACCGGCCGGTCTACCGAGAGATAGGCGGGGATCATGGGCAGCGAGCTGGGCTCGCCGGCCAGGCCGGCGGCCATCTCGGCGGCGAAGCCGGCCAGCAGGCGGCCGCTGTCGCGCGTGTGCTCATCAAAGCCGTTGGTCCGCAGAAAATCGTCGATCCGGGTATTCATTTGCACCATGATAACAAAGGACGGGCGGAAGATGGAAGGATGAAGGAAGGGGGCAGTAGGCAGTCGCAGTAGGCAGTAGGCACGCATGCCGCCCGCACGGAGCGCAAAGGGCTGAAGGCCCGCCCTATGCCAGCCTCGGGCAACGGGCAACTCTTCTACCGGGTTGTTTCGTACGCGGGGTCGTAGATGGTGCAGCGGGGGGCGATAATATACAGCGCGCCTATCGCGTCCGTGCTGGCAGACATAACGAAAATGGCAAGGGCATCCCGCATCATCATTCGGCGATAAACCAAAAAACCCGTTTTCATTGGTATGCCAACAAAAACGGGGTGAAAATGGCTCCCCAGGAACAACCCCACTCGAACCACTCTCGGTCATCGCACCCGCCTACGGCCTTCCGCGCGACCCGTTCGGCCTGTTCCGGCGACACCCTGGCAGCCGGATCGGCCCAGACCGGCAGCCTGACCACGCCAGAGAGTCGCCTGGCAGTCGTCCCAGATGCCTGGTTTGACCACGCCGCCGGGGCCATCATCGCGCGGAAGACCCGCCGCCTGTCGGCAACTGCGAATCGGCCATGAATCGGACAAATCGGCCAATGCCTGACGGCGGGTAGCGTCCGTCGGGATCGGCGCTATTTTAGCATTGTGAACATCGGCGAAATATGGATAATAGCCGCCGCACAACGATAAACCAGAAACCAGACCGAAAAACGAAAGGAAACGACCATGCCCAAGATCCTTGTCCTCTACTATTCCATGTACGGCCATGTCGAGACGATGGCCGCCGCCATTGCCGAGGGCGCACGCTCGGTGGAAGGCGTTGATGTCACCGTCAAGCGCGTGCCCGAGACCATGCCGCCCGATGTCGCCAAGCGGAACGGGGCGAAACTTGACCAGGCTGCGCCGGTCGCCACGCCTGCGGAACTGCCCGACTATGACGCCATCATCTTCGGCACCCCCACGCGCTTCGGGAACATGGCCGCCCAGATGCGCAACTTCCTTGACCAGACAGGCGGGCTCTGGGCCAAGGGCGGGCTGGTCGGCAAAGTGGGCAGCGTCTTCTCCAGCACCGGCACGGGCGGCGGCAACGAGAGCACGATCATGAGCTTCGTCAACACCCTCATGCACCACGGCATGGTCTATGTCGGCCTGCCGTATGCCTGCCCGGAACTGGCCGATGTGAGCGAGGTCAAGGGCGGTTCACCGTGGGGCGCGGCGACCATCGCCGGTGCGGATGGTTCGCGGCAGCCCAGCGCCAAGGAACTGGCACAGGCCCGCTTCCAAGGCAAGCACGTGGCAAGCATTGCAAAGAAACTCCGTGCGTAGGTCCGGAGAGCAGAAAGCATGGCAAGGGGGTGCCCGGAGCAGCCTATGAATGCCAATCATGACGAGATACTGACGATGGACGAGTTGGCGGCGTACCTGAAGATTTCGAAGTCCACGCTCTACAAGCTGGCCGTCGACGGGAAGTTGCCGGGCCAGAAGAT
>LSQX01308878.1_pt1 | contig 20423 bp, 18 predicted proteins | sample 654561 | NCBI WGS metagenome assembly LSQX01 (sample SAMN04489861, study PRJNA283612) | anaerobic digester metagenome | isolation source: 4 biogas reactors fed with cattle manure at either 37C or 55C with and... | place: Denmark: Kongens Lyngby | collected 2014 | reverse complement strand
GCCCCGCCTCCGGAATGACCGGTTCGTAGTCCCGCCTTCAGGCGGAACGATCGGGACATGCCGCCTGAAGGCGGGACTACAAACTCGCGGGGATGTCAGCCCTTGCCAGGGCAGGCTTCCCGACCTCAACGGCGGAATCGTGCCAACGCAATTTCCTCCGAGATCAGGAAGTCTGACACCATGGAAAAAAGTTTTCCACGCCGTGGAAACAGCCGAGTGCCGAGCCTGAGCGAGCGTAGCGGCAACACTCATCTTTCGCGTCCCCCCAAAAACTACAAAATCAGCATGCAGTCGCCATAGCTGTAAAATCGGTAGCGTTCGCGGATGGCCTCGCGATAGGCCTCGAGCACCAGCTCGCGACCGGCCAGCGCGCTGATCATCATGATCAGCGTGGACTTGGGCAGATGAAAATTGGTCAGCAGCGCGTCCGTCATGTTGAACTCAAACGGTGGATGAATAAACAAATCTGTGCGCCCCCGCCCCGGGCCGAAGCCCTCCGGCCGGGCCGCCGCGCTTTCGAGCGTGCGCACGCTGGTGGTGCCCACCGGAATCACCCGCCCTCCCGCCTGACGCGCCTGACCGATCATCTGTGCCGTTGCGGGCGCGATCTGCCAGCGTTCCTCGTCCATCCGGTGGGCCTCGACCTCCTCGACCGTCACCGGCCGGAAGGTGCCCATCCCCACATGCAGCGTCACCAGCGCGTGCCGCACCCCCCCCGCCGCCAGCTCCGCCAGCCGCTCGCTTGTAAAATGCAGCCCGGCCGTCGGCGCGGCCACCGCGCCCGGCTCGCGCGCGAAAACCGTCTGATAGCGCTGGCGGTCCGCCACCTGCTGTTCGGGAACCACCTCTTTGCGCCGGATGTAGGGCGGCAGCGGCGTCTGCCCGATCCGCTCGAGCACCAGCGGCCAGGGCAGCTCGGACTCGACCCGGATTCTGACCCGCCCCTGCTCGCCTTCCTCGAGCAGCGTGGCCCGGGCCAGATCATCGCCAAAAATCACCTGCTCGCCGGGTTGGGGCCGCCGGCGGCACCGCATGAGCGCGTCCCAGTGCAGGGGGGCGGTCTCCTCAAGCAGCAAAAATTCGACCTTCCCTCCGGTGCCTTCCTTCGCCTTGCGCCCGACCAGCCGCGCCGGAATCACGCGGGTGTCGTTGAGCACCAGCAGATCGTTCGGGCGCAGATATTCGGCCAGATCGGTGAAGTTCCGGTGCTCGAACCGCCGCTCCTGCCGGTGCAACACCATCATCCGGGCCCCGTCCCGGAATCGCGGAGGCTCCTGCGCGATCAGCTCGGGAGGCAGATCATAGTCGAAGTCGGCAACCTTCATCGGCTGATCAGCAGGTGGCGGCGGACACCCAGGCCGACCAGAACCGCCACCAGCCCGACCGTCAGCAGCCAGCCCACCACCCGCCGGCCGCCGCGCCGGGCGGCGGGCGTATCGGCCGCTTCATCCTCGACCGCCTCATCCGCCGCTTCCGGCGCCTGGACGGCCTGGACCGGCTCCGGCTGGGGTTTGGGTTTGGCCACGCTCTTGGGCTTGGCCTCCGGCAGCCAGCGGTTGATCAGCTCGGACGCCTTCGCGTCGCGGGTCGCGCGCTTCTCGCTGCCCATGACCACCGCGATCACGCGCCGGTCGTTGCGCTCGGCCGTGACCGCAATGCAGTAGCCGCTGGCGCGGATCCAGCCCGTTTTGAGGCCGTCGCAGCCGGGCAGCTTGCCCAGCAGATGGTTGTGCGTTTCCATGATCATCGGCTGGAACGGCGGCTGCGCGTTGGCACGGAACTCGCGCCGCGTCTCTGACGTATAACGCAGGGTTTCCGGATGGGCCTCGAGCAGCGCCTTGCACAGCATGGCGAAATCGCGCGGCGTGGTCATGTCGTGGCGCACGTTGGGCGCGCCGGGCGGCAACCCGTGGGGCGTGCGGAACCGGGTGATCGGCGACAGCCCCAGCTCCCGCGCCTTGTTGTTCATCATCTCGACAAAACCTTCCATGCTGCCGCCGACATATTGCGCCAGCAGCGCGGCGGCGTCGTTGGCCGACTGGATGATCAGCGCGTAGAGCAGTTCATCCACCGGAAAACTCTCGCGCGGATCCAGCCAGACCTGCGATCCCCCCATCCGCATGGCCTCCTTGGTCACCGGAATGATCTCGTCCAGCCGCAGATAACCCGCCTCGACCCGGTCCAAAACAACAAACAGGGTCATCAGCTTGAGCATGCTGGCCGGATAGCCGGGGCGGTCGGCGCCATCCTCGAACAGGACATCGCCGGTAGTGGCATCAACCACGATCGCGCCATTGTACGGGTCGCGCGGAATGCCTTGGCCAAAAACAACCACCACGCCCAGCAGCAGGGCCGTCAACGAAGCAAAAAAAGGTTTCATGGCGGGCAATGTACTCGGTAGCGGCGGGGCAATCAAGATTGGACACGCCACCCCGCCCCGGCCTTGCACACCCCGCCGTCACAGACAGAATCGCGCGGCGCACAAAGAGGCCCGGGCGGCGCCCCGCCCGGGTTAAGGCGGCGTGGACAGACGCCTTATTTGGCCAGCGCCTTCAGCAGCGCATCCGTCTTGTCGGTCTGCTCCCAGGTGAAATACTTGAAGTTCTTGTCAGATTTTCTGCGGCCGAAGTGCCCGTACTGGTTGGTCATGGAATAGATCGGACGCAGCAGGTCCAGCTCCTTGATGATGGCCGCCGGCTTCAGCGGGAAAACCTTGCGCACCGCCCGGGCAATGTCGTCGTCCGGCCGGGTGCCCGTGCCAAACGTGTCCACCAGCACCGAAATCGGCTCGGGATAGCCGATGGCGTACGCCAGTTGCACCTCGCACCGCTTGGCCAGCTTGGCCGCCACAATGTTCTTGGCCACATAGCGCGCCATGTAGGCCGCGCTGCGGTCCACCTTCGAGGGATCCTTCCCCGAAAACGCCCCGCCCCCGTGACGGCCCATCCCGCCGTAGGAGTCCACAATGATCTTCCGCCCGGTCACGCCGCAGTCGCCCTGCGGACCGCCCACCACAAAACGCCCCGTCGGGTTGACGTGGAAAACCGTGCGCTTGTCGAGCAGCTTGGCCGGGATGGACGGCCGGATCACCTTCTCAATGATTTCCTTGCGGATCTTGGCGTGGGAAATGTCCGGCGCGTGCTGCGTGGAGACCACCACCGCGTCCACCCGCACCGGGCGGCCCTTCGCGTCATATTCCACCGACACCTGGCTCTTCGAGTCCGGCCGCGCCCAGGGCAGCTTGCCCGCCTTGCGCAGATCGGTCAGCTTGCGCATGATCCGGTGCGCCAGCACGATCGGCATCGGCATCAGCTCCGGGGTTTCGTCGCAGGCATACCCGAACATCATCCCTTGGTCGCCCGCCCCCTGCTCCGCCGTGGCCTTCCCGGCGGCCTTTTGCTCGTTCACCCCCTGCGCAATGTCCGGCGACTGCTTCTCAATGGCCACCAGCACGGCGCAAATGTTGCCGTTGAAGCCCGTCTGCTGATGGTCATAGCCGATGTTGCAGACCGCTTGGCGGGCCACTTCGGCGTAGTTCACTTCGGCCTTGGTCGTGATCTCGCCGGCCACCACCAGCATGCCGGTCTTGGCCAGGGTTTCGCACGCCACGCGGCTCTTGGGGTCCTGCGCCAGGCAGGCGTCCAGAATGGCATCCGATACCGCGTCGCACAGTTTGTCCGGGTGGCCTTCCGAGACGGATTCCGAGGTGAAAACAGTATTCTTGGTCATGGTCGAGGTTCCTTTGATCGTTGGTTTTTGGAGCTTGCAGTGTACGGCATCATTCCGCCAATTCAAGCAAATCTGGCGCCCGGCGGCGCAAAAGTTGACGGCACAAAGCAAGCACCTCGGCGCCGTTGGCCCGCTTGCGGGCTTCGGCGGCCAACGCCTGGGCGTCGCTCATCTCGATCCGGCGGATGACATCCTTGACCACCGGCACCGCCAGCGGGCTCACACTCAGCGAGACCACCCCCAGCCCCAGCAGCAGCGGCACAAAATAAGGCGTGGCCGCCATTTCGCCGCACACCCCCGTCCAGACCCCGTGCCGGTTGCCCGCCTCCACCGTGTGAGCGATCAAATGCAGCACCGCCGGATGCGTCGGCTCATACAGGTGGGCCACCCGCTCATTCACCCGGTCCACCGCCAGGGTATATTGCACCAAATCATTCGTGCCGATGCTGAAAAACCGGACCTTTGGCGCGATCCAGTCCGCGATCAGCGCCGCCGAGGGCACTTCGATCATCACCCCTGTCTCGATGTCGCGGTTGAAGTCCACACCCGCCGCCGCCAGCTCGTCCATGCACTCCCGCAACAGGGCATCCGCCTGCTCCACCTCGGCCAGATGGCTGATCATCGGATACATGATCCGCAATTTCGGATTATGCGCCGACGCCCGCAAAATGGCCCGCAACTGGGCCTTGAACATCTCCTGCCGCGCCAGACTCAGACGAATCGCCCGCCAGCCCATGAACGGGTTGGCCTCCTCGGTGCGCCGGTCCCCCGCCGGCATCTTGTCGCCGCCGAGGTCCAGCGTGCGGATGATCACCGGATCGGGCAACATGGCCTTGGCCACCTGGGCATAGGCCGCATAGTGCTGATCCTCCGTGGGATCCCCCGCGTTGGCCAGATAGAGATATTCGCTCCGGAACAGCCCGATGCCGCGCGCGCCGCGCGCCAGCACCGCCGTGACGTCAGCGGGCATCTCGATGTTGGCGGCCAGATCAATCTCCACCCCGTCCAGCGTCACCGCCGGCTCATCCTTGAACGTGTCCAGCCGCTTCTGAATCTCCATGCGCCCGCGCGCGATCCGCGTATATTCCCGCTCCGTGGCCGGCGTCGGATTCACCACCAGCATGCCGCGCACCCCGTCCAGCACCACGTGGTCGCCATCCGCGAGCTTCTCGTACACATCGCGCAGGCCCACCACCGTCGGCAGTTCCATCGCCCGCGCCATGATCGCCGCGTGCGACGTCACGCTGCCCAGCTCCATCGCCAGCCCCAAAATCTTGCCGCGGTCCAGCGCGGCCATTTCGCTGGGCGGGATGTCGTGGGCCACAATAATCTGCGGCTCCTCCAGCCCCGCCAGCCAGTCGCGCCCCCCGCCCATCAAATTGCGCAAAATACGCCGGGTTACATCGCGGATGTCCGTGGCCCGCTCGCGCAAATAGTCGTCTTCCATCTGCAGAAGCGTCTGCGCGTAACGCTCGGCCACGTCAAAAAACACCTTCTCGATGTTGCGCAGCTTGTCGCGCACCTCGCGATAGACCTCCATCAGAAAATCCCGGTCGTCCACCACCTGCAGGTGCGCCTCGAAAATGCTCGCGCTTTCGCCCCCCAGCGCCTGGCTCACCCGCCGCTGGATCTCCGCCAATTGCTGGCGGGTTTCTATCAGGGCCGTTTCCAGCCGCATCATTTCCCGGGGCACGTCGCCCGGACGCAAGGCATAGTCGGGCACCGGATCATCCCCGCTCAGCAGCAGCCGCACCCTCCCGCTGACCACCCCCGGCGAAACGCCTATGCCCTTGAATTCGAGTTCTTGGGCCTGCCCCATGTTCCTTACCCCTCGTGAAATTTTCGCTCGAACAAATCCACGATGGCCGCGATGGCCTCCGACGCGTCCACGCCCGTGGCCAAAATCCGCAGCTTCGCCCCGTGATGCCCCTCCAGCGTCAGCAGCCCCATGATGCTCTTGGCATTCACCTGAACACCGTTCTTCTCCAGCAAAATCTCGCAGGCAAAGCGCGAAGCCGTCTTGACCAGCAGCGCCGCCGGGCGCGCGTGGATGCCAAACTGGTTCTCCACGGTCACCTCCCGCTCCAGGGTGGTGGACGCGTCGGCCATTGCTTCGTTGTCAGGACTCACGACGATTTTCCTTCCGGGACAACACCTTTTTGAGGCGCTCGTCCAATTCACGGGCCGAATCATGGCCCATCTGCTTCAAACGCTGGTTCAGAGCCGCCACCTCCACCACATTGGTCAGGTCGCGCCCCGCTGCGACCGGCACGGTCACCAGCGGAACCTCAACGCCTAGCACGTTACGGGTCGTTGTGTCCAGTCCCGTACGGTCAATGTCCCCCTCCTCACGCGTCTGCTTGCGCATCCGGATGATCAAATCCAGCCGCATGTCCCCGCGAATGGACGACACCCCGAAGATCCGCGGAACGTGGATGATCCCCAGCCCGCGGATTTCCATGTGCTCGCGCGTGATCTCCACCGCCGACGCCTGGATGGCCCCCGTGCTGTCGCGCGTCAGGCTGGTCACGTCGTCCGCCACCAGGCTGTGCCCGCGCTTGATCAGCGCCAGCGCGATCTCGCTCTTGCCGATCCCCGGCTCGCCCTCCAGCAGCACCCCGATGCCGTTGATCTCGATCATGGTGCCGGGCACCCGGATGCGCGGACTGGACAGGTTCTGCAGCAGCACCGTCGCCGCGTTCATGAAGTGGCCCGTCACCAGCCGCGTGCGCATGATCGGGATGCCCAGCTCCGCCGTCGTCTTGCGCACATACAGCGGCATGCGCCGCCCGCGCGACAGCACAACCGCCGGCACGTTGCGCAAAATGCGGTAGCGCTGCACCCGCTCCTCCGGCGACAGGCTGTTCATGTAGGACATCTCCGCCAGGCCCAGAACCTGAATGCGCCGATAGGCGAAATAACGCAAAAAACCGGCCAGCGCGAGACCGGGGCGGTTCAAGGCCACCTCCGAAATCTCGCGCCCGACCGCGTTCTCCGCGTTCGCCTCCCAACTCAACTCCAGCGAACCGTGGCCCGCCTCGAAAAATTCTTCCACGGTAATCCGCGGAGTCTCTGCTGGTCGGCGCATCATGGATCCGGCTCCTTCAATGCCTCAGGGCGCGTCGTCCGCCGCGTCCGTGTCCGGCAGGATTTCTGCCTCGGCCAGACGCTGGCGCCCCTTGTGGCGTTCGATCATCTTCTCGCGCGAACGGCGCAACTGCTTGTTCAACTTGTCGGTCGCCAGGTCCAGCGCCGCGTAGAGATCGTTCGTGGTCTCCTGGGCCTGCTCGCGCATCTTGTCACGGCCCTGCACCACAATGCTCGCCGTGAAGCGGTACTTCTCCAGCGCCAGAATCACGTGTGCGCTCTCCACGCGTGGAAAGTCCGCCAGCACCGGCTGCAGGCGCTTGTCCACATACTGCTTCAGGCTGTCGTTCACCGTCACATTCCGTCCTGTGATTTGAATATCCATTCCGGCTCCCTTTCTTTTGGTTAGGTGTTCATGGATGAACTGTTGTTTGTTTCCCGACACTCACATGCTGAATTCCCGGCCCAGATACTTCTCGCGCGCCTGCGGATCGTTCACCAGATACTCCCGCGTGCCCTCCGTCAGCACCTCGCCCGAATAAATCACATAGGCCCGATCCACCACCGACAGTGTTTCGCGCACGTTGTGGTCCGTGATCAAAATCCCCAGTCCGCGCCGCTTCAAGTCGCGGATGATCTGCTGAACGTCATAGACCGCCAGCGGATCCACCCCGCTGAACGGCTCGTCCAGCAGAATCAGCGCCGGGTCCGTCACCAGCGCCCGGGTGATCTCCAGCCGCCGCCGCTCCCCGCCGCTCAGCGTATAGGCCTTCTGCTTGGCCAGATAGCCGATCTTCAGCTCATCGAGCAGGCTCTCCATCCGGTGGCGGCGCTCCCGCGCGTTCAGCGGCAGCATCTCCAGAATCGCCATCACGTTCTCTTCCACCGTCAAATTGCGGAAAATGCTCGGCTCCTGCGCCAGATAGCCCAGCCCCATCCGCGCCCGCCGGAACATCGGCTGCCGGGTCACATTGCGCCCCTTGAAATAGACCTTCCCCTTCGTCGGCGCGACCAGCCCCGTAATCATATAAAAACTGGTCGTTTTGCCCGCCCCGTTGGGCCCCAGCAACCCCACAATCTCCCCACGGCGAACGTGCATGTTCACCCCGTTCACCACCCGGCGCCGGTGATACTCCTTCACGAGGCCCCGAGTCTCGCACAGCATCTCGGCTTCAATGGCTTCGGCCACTATCGCTTCCTCTCCGTTTCCTCTACCCTACTCCGACTCATCTTCCGCGGCAAGCGGTTAATCCGCCTCCCCCTTCCGCAGAAAACTGTCCGGATCCTTCCCGAAATCCTCGGAATACACGATCAGCCGCGCCCGGGGCTGGCATTCCACCCGCTGTTCATCGCGCCAAAACGTGATCACCTCCCCCTCGAGGATGTTGCGCCCCTGCAACACCTGCGGCGGCCGGTCCGGCGCCCCCGTCAGTACGATCCGCCCGCTTTTCACGTCATACGTCGCCACATCCGCCCGCGCCTTCTTGTCCTCCTGCGACATCAGCACCTTGCCCTCCGCCTTGATCGTCTGCGCCCCCCCCTCCCGGCTGAAAATCACCGTCAACTGCTCCGCGCTCAGCTGCATCCGCGGATCATTCACCAGCACGTTGCCGTCGAACTTCGCGAACTGCTTCAAATAGTCGAACGTCAGCTTGTCCGCCGTAATCACCGTGGCGTCCGGCGAGGCCTCCAGCGCCCGCCCGCCGTCCTCCAGCAGCGCCGCCCGGCTGGCCGCCCCCGCCAGACCCCACACCGCCGCGCCCAACATCACGCACCGCAATAACTGTCTCATGGCTCGTCCTCGCTGGCCGGTTCCGCCTCCGCCTCCGACTCCGTCGTCTTGGGCGTCAGCAGACCCGACTCCATTCTTGAATCCAACGTTAACTTCGCGTTGCTCAAAATCTGCACCTGCTTGTTCGTGCCGCTCCAGGCAAACCCCGTCCCCGACAGCACCGCCTTCTCCGTCACAATCCGGATCGGCGCGCGCGACGCCGCCCGCTGCCCCGTCCGGTCCAGCGCGCATTCTGCCGTCGCGCCCAGCACCGAGGGCTGCCCGTCCTTGTAAAACTCGATCTCCACGTCCGTCAGCAGAATAATCCCGTCCGCCATGAACTGCGCGGTTTTCCCGCGCACCTCCTGCACCAGCTGCCCCTGCGCGTCATACTCCGGCAGGCGGAACCCCTCCATCATCGAGCCTTCCATCTGCTGGCCCCGCGCGCCCGGCGCGGCCAGAACCGCGCCCAGCACCGCCGCCGCGGCCATCTGTCTAGCGCAACAGCTCATCCACACTCCTGCATTGCCGCCACAGCGGCCCCACCAGCTCCAGCGGCAGCGTGTTGTCCTTGTCCGACTTCGCCTCCTCCGGGTTCGGATGCGTCTCCCAGAACAGCGCGTCGCAGCCCGTCGCCACCGCCGCCCGCGACAAATACGGCGCCCAGCGGCTGTCCCCCCCCGTTCCCTCCGCCTTCCCCCCCGGCAGCTGCAAACTATGCGTCGCGTCAAACACCACCGGATACCCGAACTGGCGCAGCGCCAGCAAACTGCGGAAATCCGCCACCAGATTGTTATACCCGAAGCTCACCCCCCGCTCCGTCAGCAGAATCTTGCGGTTCCCCGTGCTCTCCACCTTCTCGATCACATGACGCATATCCCACGGCGCCAAAAACTGACCCTTCTTAATGTTCACCACCCGCCCGCTCTCCCCCAGCGCCACCGCCAAATCCGTCTGACGGCACAAAAATGCTGGCAACTGCAAAATATCCGCCACCTCCGCCGCCGGCCCCACTTCCGCCACCTGGTGCACATCCACCAGAATCGGCAGCCCGAACCGCTCCTTGACCTCCGCCAGAATCTCCAGCCCCCGCGCCAGCCCCGGACCCCGGAACGACTTGATGCTCGACCGGTTGGCCTTGTCATACGACGCTTTGAAAATCAGCGGAATCCCCTCGCGCTTCGCCAGCCGCGCCAGCCGCCCCGCCAAATCCAGCGCCATCTCCCGGCTTTCGATCACGCACGGCCCCGCCATCAGCGCCAGCGGCGCCCCCCCGCCCAGACGCACCCCCCCCGCCCGCACCGTCTTCACCCTCTGCTTGGGAAAAGGATTCCTTGCCATGCCCGCGCCTCCGCTCGATGCCGCTCAGGCGGACGCCCCGCCCGCGGCCAAATGGGTCTGCACATATTGACGAATCCCCTCCTCCAGCGGCGTAAACGGCGGCTCAAACCCCGCCGCCCGCAGCTTGCCCGTCTCCGCCTGCGTAAAATACTGATACTTCTCCCGCAGCGTCTCCGGCATCTCGATATACTCGATCTCCGGCTCCCGCCCCATCGCCGCAAACACCGCTTTCGCCAAGTCGTTCCACGACCGCGCCTCCCCCGTGCCGCAGTTGAACAGCCCCGACACCCCCCGGTTCTCGCCAAAAAACAGCGTCACCGCCACCGCGTCCCCCACAAACACAAAATCGCGCACCTGCTCGCCATCCGCGTATTCCGGCCGGTACGACTTGAACAGCCGCACCTTCCCCGACTCCGCGATCTGGCCGTACGCCTTGTGGGCCACCGAGCGCATGTCCCCCTTGTGGTCCTCCCCCGGGCCATATACATTGAAATACTTCAGCCCCGCGATCTGCTTCAGCGCCCCGCTGCGCAGCGCCCACAGGTCAAAAAGCTGCTTGCTCATGCCATACATGTTCAGCGGCTCGAGCCCCGGCGTCACCGCGTCATCATCCGCATACCCCTTCCCCCCGTCGCCATACGTCGCCGCGCTCGACGCATACACAAAGCGCGCCCCCCGCTCCAGGCACCACTCGCACAACTCCCGCGAATACCTCGTGTTGTTGTCCAGCAGATAGTCCGCATCCGTCTCCGTCGTGCTGCTGCACGCCCCCAAATGATACACCGTGCCCACCTCCGGCACCCCCCCCCCGCTCAGCGCCCAGCGGAACTTGTCAATGCCCCAGATATCCTCAAACACCAGCCCCTGCAGATTGCGCCAGCGCTCATCCAGCCCCAGATCATCCACCAGCAGGATCCGCTCCGCCCCCCGGCGGTTCAGCTCCGCCACCACGTTGCGCCCGATAAACCCCGCCGCGCCCGTCACCACAATCCAAGGTTTGCTGTCCATTCACACTGCCTTTCTTGCCCACAACCTACCATCCCCCCCGCCCCCGCCTCAACGCCAAACTGCCCCCCACCAATATTCCTGTTTGACCAAAACCCCTTCATCCCCTACCTTCCCCATATCCGTCGCGGAGAGATGGCTGAGTGGCTGAAAGCAACGGATTGCTAATCCGTCGTGTCGGTATAACCGGCACCGAGGGTTCGAATCCCTCTCTCTCCGCCATTCCCCCCCTCCACTCCCTATTTCCTTCTCCGGGACGCAACTCGCGCGCGCGTCATCCGCTCGCGCGAAAGCGCCTGGTAGGTGACGAATAGTTTCCCCCTTTGCGTCCGCCTTCCTCAAGCCCTCCTTGCGCGGCCTTGCCCCCCTTTGCGCGGCCTTCCCCCCTTGCGCGCGGCGCTGCCGCGCCGCTACGCTGGACCCTCGCTCCGCTTCGCGTCGCTCGGGGGATGGCCGCCCCCGCTTCGGCCACGGCCCCGCCGCTGGCGCGGCGGGGCGCGGCCTGCGCCGGGGGCTGGCCATTCCTCGCCCCGCCGTCACGCCTGCGGCGTCCACGGCTGGGCTCCGGGTGGAACTCGCTCGCTGGCGCTCGCTCGCATCCGCCTCGGGCGTTGCCCTCGGCGGCCACGCGGGCCTGTGCCCTTCGGGCAAAGCGGCCCGCGTGAAGATCGGCGGGGTTCTTCGCGGCGTTCTGCCGCGCTCTCTTGGCCGCCTGCGGCGGCTCCGCCCTGCGGGCTTCGGGTGGGGGCGCGCGCGGCTGTTAAATTGCTTAGGGCTTCCTTTTGGCGAATAACAACAGAATAGATCGTGTTACACTTTAAACGGGCAAAATATAGCCATTCATAATCGTTTTATGGCTCAACAAATCCTTCGCCCCAAATAAACTCACCATTTTCGATAGCCTCTATGCGCCCTGAAAGGACTTGATACAACATGATATGCGGAAAAGCATCTGGGTATGTGCTGTGTAGATATTCCATTCGTGCGGGCGTAAATGTCGGGTAATTTGACGATGTTGTCATTTGAAGAACTGCCATTGGGAGTCCTAATGGTTCCCTTCTTTCAGCAACTTCAGCGGGAATACGATTAGATACCGCCGTAATTAACTGTGAAGCTGCATGTTGGCCAAGGGAATAATCAGGTTCAATTAAAAAATAATACTCAAACATCAATCCCTTTGCCAGAATGTCATTTGTGCATAATGCGAGGCGATTTGTTATGGCCTGCTTGATCATTGAGTAGTTAGTGATAGACCACGCTGCGTTGACATCGGCAATGAATGCCTCTGGTTCGCATTCTCCAAAAGAGGAATTGAACGCTAATAGCGCGACAACCAGAATTGTACTATGGATATTTGTCTTCATTTAACTCACCTGCCCGCCCTTTCTTCTAGTCTGGTTTTTGTGGATGGAAGCAATACTATGCAATTTGTTGTTGCGACACCCTCGCCGGGCCATTCTTTTGAAACTCTCATGTTGGGGTGTTGAATTTCCCTGCCATAGGTATCCACGACGACAGACAAGGGTGCTCCCCCTGCAAGGGCGATACCAGCGGCATAGGAGTCTTTTGCATACTGATCATCCGTTGCCCCAACGGATTTGCTTACTAGTTGCCGGTATGCATTGGGACCATATTCGACCATCCAAGAAGGATAGCCCAATAGTTTTGCAAATGTTGCATAACCAATATTGTTGCGCTTGGCATAATCCGTTACATATGAACGAGAGGATCCCGGAATAACGAATCGGGCAGAGTCACCCGCCGAATCATCGGGAGTTTCCTCATGAGCGAGGCCATAAATGCCCTGCAACCGAGAATTGGGGGTTTCATAATCGAAATCCAAACCAAGACTAATTAAATCCGCCCAGCGCAATCTGTTAATAGAATTTTCGTATAAATTGGTATCTTTTATGATATCCCAATGCAATTCGGCAAGTGTTCGTGTAGGCAGATACGCTTCATAATCCACAATCCAGTTCGCGAGATAATCGATTTCCCTCTGAAAATCCACCGATATATCCGGCCCGCTCACAGGCAGCCACAATTGCGAAAGAAGCGGTTCCACCCCAGGAATAGTGGTGGAGAAGATGTATATTCCACCCTTGGTTGGATTGCGGAATGTCGCAACGGGTTGGCTTGAATCAAGTAAGGTGCCCGAATCAGTTGGGCCGGAATCAAGCGCCCATGTTACGCCGGGGAGGGTCTCCGGTATGACACGAAGGGTGACATCAAAGTCCACTGGATCACCTTCTGGCGTTGATGCCTTATTGAAGAGAATAGTGAGGGCCCTGCCCATTTTATTCTGGTCAGACTTTGCTGCCTCGGCGGGGTTGTCCACAACAAGATAAGAAACAGACTCGAGTGGATCGGAGCCGAATCCCATAGGAGATTTCTCCGCCAAACTGCTTTCTAGTTGAACCAGGAAGCCGATGGGCTCAATGATGCCATATGGAAAGAATTCATCTTCCCACGGGCGTTCTGCTGTGTAGATTGGGGTGTGGACATCGCCACCGGTGCCGATTATTGAATAGCTGCGTAGTCGATAATCAGAATATGAATCCATGCCTTGAGGGCGGAATGCCTCTAACCACATTAACTTGTAGACTACATTACTTGCGGCCGGAATCGTCCAGCGATATTGCAGGTCCTGAATGAATAGCTCGGAGTGATCCTCGGAGAGAAGCGATGCGGAATAATATTCATTGGTGGGCAAATCCTCAACCCAAGGCTCTTGACAATGGTTCTCACGCGTCCAACGCTGCCCCCAAGTTAAACCCGACCAGTTGAGCAACGGCGGTAGATCCTCGGCCGTATAAGTCAAAAGCATTTCCGTGGTATACTCATTCGTTAGGGTTTCCCAACCAGCTTCGTAGCCGGAACCATCCCCCGTAAAAAACCATGCCCAATAATTAAAGTTATTACTGCAATATGATTCCGTATGCGAGTATGGTTCGAGATCGAACCAAATCCATGGGCCTGATGAACAGCTGTCAATGTGGCCTGTCGAATATGTCGTGGTACACCCATAGCCAGAGTAGCAGCTTGTATAAAAATAGTATATTGGAACAGATTCGCTCGGCTCAGCAAAGGAATAGTCCCAACCTTCATGACGAGTGTGGGAAGAACTCGTAGCCCAGTAGTCAACATCCTCATTGCCGGAGCAAAGATGGTTGGTAGGTGCCAAAGGCCAACCGGCGGGGTCAAATTGTTTGAAACAGTAATTATATGAGGAGTGGATGCAGTGGTAGATATAATTATCACTGGACCCAATTCCATCCCCTTCTGCAAAGGAGCAATACTCCCTGCCTAAATACCATTTGGGCGGATCGGAGGGCGGTAGAAAGGAATTGGTATATTCAGGATATCCTTCCTTTTGTCGGTATGTGGAAACCGCTTTGGCTTCCAAGTTATCTTGGTCTAAAAAGATGTAACCCCCGCCTCCAGTTGTACGGCGAAGGACTGCCGGATTTGGATTGTAGTACACGAAAGTTACTTCATTCGATTCGAGCATTGGAAGTTCCAATTCGTATTCTTCCAGGTTTGTAAGATGATCCCCATCGGGATCTTCATTGGCATCTGAGGGTTCGAGAGGGTTTAGCCCGAGGAGTATTTCAGTGCCATCCGGGATTCCATCCCCATCCGTGTCGGAAATGCCGGGATCGGTGCGATGAATGAAGATTTCCGCGCCATCGGACAGCCCGTCGCCATCGGAATCTAAGCGATTCGCCACGGCATAGAACCGGACCCGGGCATTGCTCGCAATGTTCGCGTCCTCGTAAACGCCAACCCCACCGGAAAGGGCAAGGTTTGTCGTCAGGCATTCCCACTCGCTTTCGATGCCATTGAACGGCGGGGAAACGGGGGTCCAAAGGGTGTTGGTGCCGATGTTCGTCACGCCGTATTCATCAACCCATTCATTCGTTGTAATCGTCGAGGTGTGCCAAACGGTGTACGAGTAAACTTCCGCCGTGTCCGCTCCGTTCGTCACCGTAATCCGCATGGAGCCATTGGTCAGGCGCTGAACCCCGGCAATGCCGAACTCGCTTGCGCCCAGGCTTCGCAAGACCATCCCGCCGGATTTAGTCGCCTTGGTGGCTAGGGATTCAGAATAATCCGCGATGCGGCTTTCCGTGTAAAGGTAGGGCTCAACATCTTCGGCGGGGAGCAAATCAAGTTGAAGAGTCACGCGTGCGGGGTCGGCATCCTCCGGCCACTCGCGGGAAAACCGGTCGGCGGGGATGGTAGCAATCAGCTTGCCCTTGGCATTGAAAACAAGGGTTTCGCGCGTCTTGGGGTCCAGCGTCAGCGAGAGCGGATAAATCGCCACGCTGTTCTTGTCTTCGGCGAGAAGTTCATCCAGAAACTTCTCGTCGAAGTTCTCGGCGTCGAAAGGAACCACAGCCGGGAACATTGGCTGCACCCAAGAGAAGCTCGGCGGGGTCATGCGGTTGAACCGTCGGTGCTGGATTTCCGCGCCTTCCGCCAAGTCCAGAATATCGAAAACCTCGTTTTCGATGAGCCCGGCGTATTGCTCGGCATCGACGGCGGCGGGCTTTTCGATCCGTGCCGAATCCGACGCAAGGGCCGCAAGGCATAGAACGGCGACGATGGCGGCGGTTCCGATCCCGATGGCGGGCTTTTGGTACATTTTTGGATTTATCATTGGGCATGCCCCTGTGGGGGGTGGCATGGACCCGGTGCCGCGCGAAAATGGAAAGAGGCGCGAACTCCAAGCCCATGCCCTAATCGAGGGACCAGCAAGCCCCACCGCTGAACACAAGACAAGGAGCCGCGCCCATGGTGGGCGCGTCTCTCAAGTCTCGTTCAGCGGAAGAAAATTGCTGGTTTTCGATTAGAACGACTCCCCGCTCGCGCGGGGAAGACTTCAAAACGCAAAATGGAAAGAACAAGTCCGAACACATAGCATTTCGGAACTACCGAATTTATCGCAGAAGCCGGAACGGCTGGCGAGAGAAAATATCGGGGCGGCGGAGAAGGCGTTTAACGGGCATAAAAAGCCGTTCCGATTATTCAGGGCACCTAGAGGGCGATACGGCATGTGAGTAGGTATAACTTACAGTATGGCGGCCGCCAAGTTTTCCACGCTATGGAAAACATTTCACGGATTTTTCCACAGTATGGAAAATATTTGGCCGATTTTTCCACGCAATGGAAAAACTTTTCGTCAGTTTTCCACACAATGGAAAAACTTTTTCCACGGTGTGGAAAACTTGGTTATAGGGCTGTTTTCAGGGGGTTTCGGGCTGTTCTCCGGGGCTGTTGAGCGGAGCACGCGGCGCCCCTTGTGAGCCGTAGAGCGCGCCCGACCGAGAGGCCGGGAAAACGGCGACCGCCGCAGCGCGGTCAGCGCTCTCAGCCGCGCCCGCCTCGGGTGCGGCGTAGTGGCGCGGCCGTTTTCTGGCCGAGCGGTCGGGGGTTTTACGCGCTCTCAGGTGAAACGGGGGCGTTGCGTGCGGAGCGAGGATCTATTCCGGGGGCTGTAAAAAAAATGTCCGAGGATTGAGAGACCATACCGCGGAGCGCCGTGAGGCGCGACCCCAGTCCCGACGCGCCCCGCGCGGTCGGGACGGTGCCGGGCGCGGTCCAGAGTCCGCGCCTGGCAGGTAGGCCGCCGAAAAGCAAGTGGCCCCGAGTTTCACGCGTAGCGGGAGGCTCGGGGCGAGTTGCAGGCGGCCAAGAGAGCGCGTCATCCGCTCGCGCAGACCGCCTTCCTTCAAAAAGATTTCCTCCAACTTCCGAATCTGCCGGTCCAGCAGATAATTCGTCTGCTTGATCAAACTGATGATGATATTGGCCCGCACCTCCGGCGTGCGATCCTCAAAACACCGGAAATCCTCATAGGTCACAACCCGATCCCGAGGGGACTTAGACGACATAGGCGACATAGGCGACAAAGGGGACTGCTTTTTTCCGCTGGCCGCCTTCTTCTCTTTCGGCGGCACAATTTTCCCGGCCGCCAGCCGCCGGACATAAAGCGCTTCCCTGCTGTTTTTGTCCCATTCCTCCGCGCCTCTCTGACGCAAAAAATCGCGATAATCCGCCAGCAGTTCCTCCAGACTCGCGCGGGCCACATTCGTCAGCTTCAACTCCATCTCGCGGGAGGTGCCCGACGCCATGCTGCCCTCCACAATATTTTGCTTCCCACTGCGCGCCGCCTGCACCATCTGGTCCACCATGCGGTCATATTTGCTGAAAACAGCTTGGCAAAAGCGCACCGTCGCGTCATAGACCACTTCCGCCCGCTGATACGACAGAAGATTCTGATAGCCCCCGTGCGGTGGCAAAACACCATTTCCCCGACATTGCCGCGGACTCTCGCCCTGCGCCTCCAGATTACCGTCCCGCGCGCTCATTCCCGCACCAACCATCATTATCCCCTGCCCCCTCCCCTCCAACAAGCCTCAAAGTTGTTCCCCCTACTTTTCTTGGCATTTCCCCCTCCCCTATGTCCCCTATGTCGCCTATGTCCCCTCCCCCCCAGTCCGGGCACCAAAAAGGCGCGGGACAAGCCCGCGCCTTCAGTTGCACTGCGCCCAGGGGTTAACCTGGATGAATCATTCAGGTTAGAATGGCAGTTCGCCACCACTGCTCGGAGGTGGCGGAGGAGGTGGTGGTGGTGGCGGGGTTACATCGCTAGGAGGTGTAGGACGGGGCTTTGAGCCACCAGTTGAATTACTGCTACTTGAACCACCACTGCTTGCACTAGCACTGCCCGGGCTGGTCGTAGGTGGTTCCTCCGCGGGAGCAAGATGAAGGTTCGCTTGGAATATATGGCTGCATCTGGGGCACATTACTAAGAAATCATTATCATTCTTGCCTCCACTATTTTCGCAAGCCGCAAAGAATGAGATGGACATCATCGCCCCAATAAACATGGCTATCCAATATTTTGTTTGCATTCATTTCTCCTTAGGTCTCTTTTCAAAACCATAATTCTCCCGCAGGTTCCGATCCAAAGAGGGCGTTATTGTTTTTGGGCTCAATGTCAGCCGTCGTAAGCAATGCTTTCTGCATAGCCGAAATCACGGCAGAATCATGCTCTTGAATGACCGCATTCGCCAAGATCGTATGCACTCGATAGCCGGGCTGTTTGGCAAGAGACAGAATGGCGGAAGTTCGTACAACCACAGATTGGCGAGAATCAGTTGCCAAAGCCAATAGAGTTTCTTGGGCATAGGGAGAAGAAATGGATGCAAGAGCCGCCGCACAGCCAGCCGTGTATTCCGACGCGTCGGCCAATATATGGCCGGCATCTCCGCTCCCAATGCCGGCAAGGCCTAATGCAGCCGCCTCACGAATTGCGGTATTATCCGAAAGAAGCAAGGCAGCTAGACTATCCGTTTCTGCCGGGTCATGACGCATCGAAAGTGCATCGATAGCATCTTGAGCATGAAGATTGTCTGCCGGGTTGAGTGCCGATTGTTCCAGAGCGGTCACTATCTCCGGGCCACGCATTACATAGAGTAAGTCAAGCAATTGCTCTCGCATCTCAGCATCTTGCGTCTTCCCCAAAACATCTGTTAGCCAGTGCGCTACCGCTTGACTGCGGTTGTCGGAAAATGCTGCGAGAAGCAGGCCGTAGGTCAAGGAATCGTGTGGCATCGTCAAGAGTTTACCCAAGGCCGAGGCAAGACCTTCCGGGTTGCTGATCTGAAAGAGTAGGCGGGCCGCTTCAATTTCTGTCCTGTCATGGCCGCACCAGAGTAGGCTGGATATGGCGGGGGCCGCATCCGCGCCCAAAATGACTAGTTGGGTTCGGATTGCGGCAGGATCGATCACCCTTCCACCATTAAGCGCATCCCGCAAGGCCGCGCAAAGCGCCGCCGGGTCATTCGGTGTCTTCGGAGCGACACTTGTCGTCTCGTCATAGGGTTTAAACGGCATTTCAACCCCGCCAAGTCTATCCATGCCTTCAGTACTGGCCGCATTGTTCCGAATGCCAGATGTTGAGAGCATTCCCAGGTCGTCGGTATTGCCGTCTTTGGACCGAACAACGCCCTGACTGCAGATGTCCCGCACGGTTGCCAGTTGTGTGGCCTCCGCCAGGTTGTTGCTGTGTGATGCAATGTCAGTTCGTGCGGGCAGATGACCACTTTGCGACACGATATACAGCATCCCGCCACATGCGGCAATCAGCGCCACCCAGAGGAGCGTTTCCCGTGCTGCTATGAAGGATTTCCTCATGGCTTGATCGTTCGTTCGATAAACCGCCCATACATACCGTTGTACTGCGCCGGACGCGGATCAATGTCCGCCGAAAGATTTGCTCCCATCCAAGAAGAACTCGGCTTAGCACTTTCCTGACACCGGAAGAATATCTGTTGCGTTCCGGGTTGATTCGGCACGTCGAACGTCACCCGGAAGGTGTACTCGTTTGCATTGCACTGTGTTTCAGTGGTCCGGTCCTGGAAGTGGTATGTGGTCTGCACCGGGCTTCCGATCTTCGTTGCATTCGTCGTTAGCCATACTTGCTCCTGTGCCAAGTTCAGCATGAGCAACTGAGAATTGACCGGCACATAGGACAGAATTTTCCAAGTACAAGTGACCTTCGCCCCCTGGGTAAGGTTATCGGTCAAGGTCACGGCAGTGACGGTCGCCCCTGCTCGCTTTTTATGCTGCTCCACGGTTTCAAACTTATCCTCAGGGTTATACAGGTCGGGGTCGGAAATCGGGTCGGTCTCATCGCCACCCGGCAGAATTGTTCGCTGAATCAACTTCGCATATTCAGGATCAGGCCGGGAATCCACGCCGTCCGGGAGAACCGGAATCATGTATTGGCCGTGATCCATTTGCGCGACGTTGAGCCAGGCTTTGAACTCACCCGACTTCTGCGGGACCGGCCAATTGCACTCAAAAGAGTATATGCCGGCATGCCGTCCGTTCAGGTTCCACGGACTGACAGCATAACCGGTGTAGGTCCCGTTTCTATAGAAAGTCCACCCGCCCGGAATCCCCGCATAGACGCGGGCGACGATCGGTATGTAGGACAGAATTTTCCAGCGCACCGTGACCGTGCTCCCCGGCGCAAGGTTGTCAGGGAAGGTGAGTTCCTGAACGATGCCGCCCGACCTGAGCACGTCGTCATACTGCGGGTCCCCCTTATATGTGACCTTAAGGGAATCGTTTTGCGAGTTTCCAGCAACATCGAAAGCTGTCGCAGTAATGTGATTGGTCCCCTGAAAGAGCGGAAGGCTGTTAAATTGCCAGTTTGTTGTCCCAATGCAGGTATATTCCCCCACATCCCGGAAATTCTTTACCTTTACACTCGTCACGCCGACATCATCTGAAGCCGTTCCCCCAATATTCATCGTTGCGGTAGGGCTGCTGTAAATGGGCGCCGTAGTCGGAGCAGTGATCTGGAGAGTAGGCGGCTGCGTGTCCTCAATGACGACATTCTTAATCGTGAAGTCATGTGTATCGGACTGCCCGCCGTAGGTCGCTGTGATCCGGCACGGCTGGTCGGACGGCA
>LSQX01276901.1_pt2 | contig 20425 bp, 15 predicted proteins | sample 654561 | NCBI WGS metagenome assembly LSQX01 (sample SAMN04489861, study PRJNA283612) | anaerobic digester metagenome | isolation source: 4 biogas reactors fed with cattle manure at either 37C or 55C with and... | place: Denmark: Kongens Lyngby | collected 2014 | reverse complement strand
AAGAAGTATAGCGCTCGCGTAGCCCGAAAAAAATTAGGGCTTAAAAAACATCACCACAGCCAGCACCAAAAACCCGAAACCTATGAGATAATTAAGCCTGAAAGGCTCTGCTTTAAAGAAAAGCACGCTAAAACCTGCAAAAACGGAGAGTGAAATTACTTCTTGTATTACTTTTAGCTGCCAAATACTAAAAGGTCCGCCGGTGCTTTGATGACCTATTCTATTGGCTGGGACTTGCAGAGAATACTCAAAAAGAGCGATACCCCAACTGATAAAAATAATGCCGATTAAACCTAGATTTTTTGACCATTGCATTTCACTAAATTTTAAATGGACCGTACCAGGCAAAAGTCATAAAAGCGTTGGAGAAAATCAACAAAATTATGGTAATTATTGCTTTTAACATGATAATTTAATCTTTAAATGGGTCATAAACATCGCTGCCAGCCATGGCCACACCTATGGGCCGCAAACGGTGCTTTATTTTGATGGTATCGCCTTGATAGGCTAGGACTTCTTCGAGATTTTTGTAACACTGGGGTGCTTCGTCTGCGCCTCCGCCACGAAGTTGAATTTGGTGACTACGAAGTTGATTTTTTACTCTATTAAAATCGACTAAGCCCGGTCGCAAAACCTCTTGAACGCGTTTTTTACCGCGACGCCGCCAACGCACTTTACCCAACGCTTGGGTGCGTGACATAACTCGACCCGCACCGTGAACAGTGGAAAAAAGCGCTTTGCGAGCCAAAGGCGTATCAACCCCTTCAATAATCACGGAGAAATCTCGCATATTTGCCCCAATAAAGCCTTGTTGACCGGGAAAAGCCGGGGTACAACCTTTGCGCACCACCCAATAATCTTTGCCAAAATGTTGTTCGCGCCAGGCGAAATTATGATGATTATGAACTTCTCGGCTAGCGGTGGTTCCAAGTATTTCCAAAACTTTGTCCACCACTAAATCTCTGCCTGCATAGGCGTATTTACCTGCCAAATCTAGCGCTTGAATATAATCTTGACCTAGGGCAGAATCTGCTTTGAGCAACACGGGTTTGGCGTTCATGGGACCTTGCTTGGGGGTTCCGGTAAAACTTAATCCCTGGGCCAAAGCTAAAAAACCTGTGGTCGTACGATGTCCAAAACCCCGAGAGCCAAAATGAACTCCCACCCACAGCAAGTCATCTTCGTCGGCAAATAAATCCACAAAATGGTTCCCCGCCCCCACCGTCCCCAACTGCTGGCTGGCCATTTTCCACAATTCGCGCTGGGGTTTAAATTCTGCTTGAGCTATTAAATCCAAAACTTCGTGATCCACGGGTTCATTGTTTATGCGACCGATACCAAAAGAAATGCGCCGATAAATTTCATCCATTATGGAAATAATATCCACTTCACTGGCTTTGAGAGGAGTTTGTACGGCTTTATTACCACAGGCTATATCGAAGCCCACACCAGACACGGAAATATGATCGGAATAAGCAATAGCTCCGCCAATGGGATGAGCGTATCCGTAATGGGCATCAGCGTTTAAGACTGCGATGTCTTGGGGAGAATTAATACAATTATAAAGTTGCTCTATGGCTCCCTTGTCAATGATTTCTTTACCAAAAATACAAACATTTTCTGAGGCTTTTGAATTTTTAAGCATGTGATTAATAATACTTAATTATTTAAATGTCCATTCTAAGTTCCCCATTTCTATATTGATAGAAGTAAAGCAAAAATGGAGGAAATATGAATACTCGCTATCACTTTTCTTACGAGCTACTATATGTATGTCGCTTTTTTGAAGAAACTCTTGATGCTCTTATTTACACCCATTCCTTTGAGCCAGCCACAAAAATACACCAGCAGCCATTGACTATCAAGCAGATTTTGGCATCTGAATGGCCGGTTAAACTCACAAAATACTACCTAGATGGAAGTGTTTTAGCAGAATTTTATCATTTTCAAGGTAAATTCTTTGATAAAGCACACTATTATTACCCCAACGGCAAGGTTTGTGGGGTTATTCCTTTTGAAAACGGCAAAATTCACGGTAATTTGCGCATTTTTCATGAAGATGGGCAGTTATTGCAAAAAATCGAGTATAAATACGACGAACGCATGGGTTTAGACACCACTTATCGCACTTTTGATGGTGAAATTATTTCTCAGCGCTTTTATTTTGAAAACGAATTAATCAAAGAGATTAAGTAGGGGGATGTGACCAGCTTGGCGGGGAGTTGTAAGCTGTAACTAGCGTCGTGTAAATTTTAGGTATTAGGTCTTAGGGACTAGGTTGCGAAAAGCTTTGCTTTTTCATCGATACAGTCGATACAGTTTTGCACGAAACTATTTTGTAAATATCTATGACCGCCCCTCGATACATCTCCGGACGCATCTTAGATGATTTTAATCAGCCCGCTAATGCTGGCTGATTGAGAGTCCGGAAGCCATCTCGGTACAATTTTTCAGTCTTTTTACCCTTGATTTTATAGAAAAATCACTCGATGTCCGTGGGCTAACTACTTACTACTTATAACTTATCCTTCCAAAGCTGCAAGCGTAGAGCTTTGCACCTTGCTTTTCCTAAAGTCGGCCACGGTGCCGGCAAAAAGCACTTTGCCCCCTTCATCGCCACCTTCGGGGCCTAAATCCACCACCCAATCGGCTAGGACCACCATATCCATCTGGTGTTCCACCAAAATCACCGTGTGCCCCTGGGCAACTAAGCCTCGCAAGACATTCCACAAAGCTTGAATATCGTGGCTATGAAGTCCTGTGGTGGGTTCATCTAATAAATAGAGGACTTTGGTGCGGGCGGAGCGTCCCAATTCCGCAGCGAGTTTAAGCCGTTGAGCTTCCCCTCCAGAAAGTGCGGTGGCGCTTTGCCCCAAACGCAAATAGCCCAAACCTACTCCTTCCAACAATTTTAAGCGTCTTAAAATCGCATTGTGGGCAGCAAAAAATTCCACAGCCTCGGAAACCCGCATATTTAGCACATCGGCAATGGTCTTTCCTTTAAAAGTTACAGTGAGCGTTTCTTCGTTGTAGCGTTGGCCTTGGCATTGTTCGCACACTTCCCACACATCGGATAAAAAGTGCATTTCAATAAAGTTAAATCCCTTGCCTTCGCAGGCGGCGCAACGACCTTCAGCTCTATTATAGCTAAAACGGCCAATTTTAAAACCTTTGAGCTTGGATTGAGGCAAAGAGGCATAAAGTTTACGCAAATGGTCCAAAATCTTGGTATAACTAGCAGGTGTAGAGCGCGGCGTACCGCCCAAAAGCTCTTGATCCACCAAAACTACTTCGCCAATGGATTCGGGGAGCTCCAAAGTCCCCCACTGGCTATTCACCCTTCCCCGAGTTTTGCGTTTCAATGCTTGTTTGGCCAAAGGCAAAAGGCTTTCCATAACCAAAGATGATTTTCCAGAGCCGGAAACGCCGCTTACCACGCTTATCTGCCCAGCTGGAAAGTCCACGGCGGCGTTTTGCAAGTTGTGTCGCACCAATTTGGTCATTTTGATCCAATCTGTAGGCTCTTGGTGCTCCACTTGGGGGTTTTCAATGCGTATTTCCCCACTCATATAAGCAGCGGTCTGGGATTGCGGATATTTTTGCACACTGTTTTTGCGGGCTAGGTTTTGGGGAGTATCTTGGGCCACCACTTCTCCCCCATCTTCCCCGGCTCCAGGCCCCATATCCATGACCCAATCCGCACTGCGAATCATCTCTAAATCGTGCTCTACCACCACCACGGTATTGCCCAAATCTCGCAAACGATACAGAGTATCTATAAGTTGCTGGGTATCTCTTTGGTGCAAACCCACCGTGGGCTCGTCTAAGACATAGAGCACGCCTTCTAGCCCCGAACCTATTTGCGAAGCCAGGCGGATGCGTTGGGCCTCGCCGCCGGAAAGCGTGTCGCCGCTGCGATCCAAGCCCAAATAGTGCAAGCCCACTCCCAGCAAAAAGTCCAAGCGACCGTTGATTTCGCGCAACAAGGGCGCAGCAATCTTTTGAGTAGCGCCTTTTAGCGTAGCTTCCCATTGCTCAAACCAACTGTGGGCTTGATTAATAGAATAGCCTGAAACTTGCGAAATATTTTGCCCCTGAATATGCACTTTAAGATATTGCTTTTGCAACCTTTCGCCATGGCAATCTGAGCAAGTTTCACGGCCAATTTTCCCCAAGCCCTGACAAGTTTTGCAAGCCCCCCAATGGGAGTTAAAAGAGAAGTTTTTGGGGTCTAATTCTCTCTCCATAAACCAGCCGCAACTGGTGCAACCTGGAGTTAAGGAGTGCATTTGCGGATAATCTTGGCCTTTTTCTAAGATCGCTGCAATGCCATTTCCATAATTAAAAGCACTCTCTAAAGCTTCTACCAAACGAGCTTTGTAATCCCCCTTAGTTATTATGCGGTCTATGATTACAAAGATTTCTTTATACTTTGCTTTAATATCGAACTCATCTAATAAAAGAGTTTCGCCATCGCACCATAAGCGCTGAAAGCCTAGCTCCCGCAATCTGTCAATTAAGGCAACTCGTTGCTCCCAGTTTTCTAGCATCAGATTGCGGTTTAGCCCCGAATGCCAAACTGGAGCCAACACCTGCAACACGGCATTGGGGGTGTAGTTTCGCAAAGCCAATGTCCCCGGGGCGGTTTTAAGCGCCGTTTCCCCGCAATGGATGCAGTGTGGTTCACCCATGCGTGCCCACAAAATGCGAAAATAGTCGTAGAGCTCCGTGAGGGTAGCCACGGTGGAGCGAGGGCTACGGCTGGCGCTCCCTTGGTCAATGGCTATGGCAGGCGCCAGTCCGTCAATGGAATCCACCGCGCCGCGATCAATTTTGCCCAAAAAGCGTCGGGCGTAAGTAGAGAGGGATTCCACAAAGCGTCTTTGGCCTTCGGCAAACAGGGTGTGAAAGGCCAAAGAGGATTTGCCCGAGCCCGAAATTCCCGTTATCACCGTAAATTTATGCCGGGGAATTTCTAAGTCGATGTTCCGCAAGTTGTGCTTTTTAGCCCCTTGCACCACGATATTAGTCCTTAAATCATATAACTGACGTGCTTTTCCATTAACTTTTGCCGGCGCTTTTTGGGGCACTAAAACTTCTGCTAAAAACTTGGCGGTATGGGAGTCTGGGTTTTGCGCCACCTCTTCGGGAGTTCCTTCGGCCACTACTTCGCCGCCGCCTTGCCCCGCTTCAGGCCCCATATCTATGAGCCAATCGGCGCTTTTTAACACATCGAGGTTATGCTCTATCACCACCAGGGAGTTACCTTGCTCCACTAATTTTTGCAAACTTTGCAACAATTTTTGCACATCTTCAAAATGCAAGCCCGTGGTGGGTTCATCTAATAAATACAGGGTTTTTCCCGTGCCAGGACGGCGCAATTCCGAACTGATTTTCATGCGCTGGGCTTCGCCCCCAGAAAGCGTGGTGGAAGGCTGTCCCAGCTGCAAATATCCCAAGCCAATATCCAACAACACTTGCAAAGGTTGGGCTATTTTAGGCAAATTGGTGAAAAACTCCCGCGCCTCGCTAATGCGCATGGCCAAAACATCGGCAATGGTTTTACCTTTATAGTGAATCTCCAAAGTGGCTGAATTAAAGCGCTTACCATCGCAGACTTCACAAGTTACTTGAACATTAGGTAAAATCTGCATGGCTATTTCACGCACCCCCGAACCCTTGCATTCTTCGCAGCGGCCGCCATCTACATTAAAAGAAAAACGGCTTTTGCTATAACCCCGCACCTTGGATTCGGGCAAAGTAGCAAATAAATCGCGAATATCGTCAAAAATCTTGGTATAAGTGGCGGGATTGGAGCGAGGCGTGCGCCCAATAGGACTTTGATCTATTTCTATAACTTTGTCCAAATGCTCTAAGCCGGATATGCTATCGTGATCTCCAGGAGCATCTTGAGCCCCGTGAAAATGCTGAGCTAAAGCTTTGCGCAAAATATGATTTACTAAGGTGCTTTTTCCCGAACCAGACACGCCGCTTATGCCTACAAAAACGCCCAAGGGAAACTCCACCGCAATATTTTTCAAATTATTTGCGCGCGCGCCGTTTACTGTGAGCCATTGCCCAGTTAAAGCTCGTCTTTGGGTGGGTAAAGCTATGCTTTTAGTTCCATTCAAATATGCGCCAGTCAAAGATTGGGGATTTTTTTGTAAATCTTCCCAATGTCCGGTGGCCACCACCTCGCCCCCTTGGGTTCCTGCGCCGGGTCCTATATCCACCACAAAATCCGCTTCTTTCATGGTGTCTTCGTCGTGTTCCACTATCACCACGGTATTGCCCTGCTGGCGCAGCCGCTGCAAAATGTCTAACAATTGATGGTTATCCCGGGGGTGCAAGCCAATGGAAGGTTCATCTAGCACATAAAGCACTCCTTGCAAACCTGCTCCCACTTGGCTGGCCAAACGAATGCGCTGGGCCTCGCCTCCAGAAAGGGTAGCCGCTCCCCTATTCAAACTCAAATACCCCAGCCCTACCTGGCTTAAAAAGCCTAATCTGTTGCGTATTTCCTTGAATATCTCCCTTCCCACCTGTTCTTCCCGAGTGGAAAGCTTTAAACCAGCAAAAAAGTTCACCGCCTGCTCCACGGTCCAAGCTGAAATTTCTGCAATATTGCGCTCTCTAAACAGCACCGCCAAGGACACTTCACTAAGCCGAGTTCCTGCACAAGCCGTACATTTTTCGATTCTCATGTACTTTTGTAACAGCGAAATATTCCTATTATCCCACAATTCCTGCAACAAAGGCACTATACCAGTGATTTTTTGCTCTACACTTACTCGACGGATGCGCCGCCATCTTCTTCTGGTGGTGGTATGTCTAATTTTATCGGCACTACCGTATAAAATCGTCTTTTGCACCGCTGGGGGCAAATCCTGCCAAGGGGTATCTAAGGAAAATTCGTAAAATTTGGCCAAAGCCTTGAGTTCAGACCAACCATACCTGGTGAAAGCAATGTTTCCCGCTGGAACTTGGGCGATAATTGCACCTTCATTAATAGAAAGTTCAGGGTTTATTAACAAATCGGCATGCACTTGATAGGTTTTTCCCAAGCCTTTGCATTTAGGACACTGTCCATGGGGATCATTAAAGCTAAAAAGCCGCGGTTCCAGCTCGGGGATAGATATGCGACAGGGCGCACAGGCTAATTTGGTGCTCTGTAAAAAATAATGTTTATCATCCAATAAAAAAGCCACTTGATCTGTGCTGTGGCGCAGCGCTTGCTCCACCCCTTCCCGCAGGCGGGAAAGGTTGCGGGCTTCAAGATTTATGCGGTCTATGACAATCTCTATACTATGTCTTTCGTAACGGGCTAGCTGGGGTACATCTTCTAATCTGTAAATTTCGCCATTAATACGCACCCGCACAAAACCCATTTCCTGTAAGTCATTGATTTCTTTGCGATATTCACCTTTTCTTTCATGTACTATGGGAGCTAAGATAATGCAACTTTGCCCTGGGTAATCCGCCATTAAAGCATCGGTGATTTGTTCCACAGTTTGGGCACTAATGGGTTGAGAGCATTTGGGGCAATGGGGCTTGCCTAAACGAGCGTATAAAAGGCGTAAATGGTCGGTGATTTCTATAACCGTTCCCACCGTGGAGCGTGGATTGCGATTTACGGTTTTTTGGTCGATGGAAATGGTGGGAGAAATTCCCCGAATGGACTCCACCGCCGGGCGCTTCATGGAGCCAATAAATTGCCGTGCATAAGCCGAAAGCGATTCCACATAGCGACGTTGGCCTTCTTGGAAAATAGTATCAAAAGCCAGGGATGACTTTCCGGATCCAGAAACCCCTGTGATAACCACCAAGGCATCACGGGGAATTGTAATATCTATGTTGCGGAGATTGTTCTCGTTGGCTTTATTTATAATTAGGGCTTCGCTCATGGGGCAAATATAGTAAACTGCCCACTTGTGCAGTTAGCAATCACATGCAAAATCTGCAGGAACGCCAATTTTTCCGTCTGTGGCGTCTAATTTTCCGTTTGTCACGAAAAACTCCAACAAATCTTCCAAAGGAATGTCGGTGGCTGAACAGGTATGAAAGGTGGTTTCTTCCCCAAATTCTTGGCGCAAAGCTTTTAATAAAGCGCTTTTTTCCATGGGGTTGTTTTCTGACATCCAATCTATGATTTTTAAACCGTGTACGGATTCCATGTTTACCTCGATTTTAAAGAACGGCGATGCCGCCATTGACTTCCTAAATATCCTAAACGAGACCAAAAACTATCCCAAGCGTGCACCAAAGCTAAAAAGGGAGCTTTATAAACCATGCGGGGGCCTGCATAACGCATAACTGTTTTAATTTGTGCGCGATGTTTTGAAGCATAGCAGTGGATTTCACATTGCCCGCAAGTGGGCTTATTAGCGCCGTGGGGGCAATATTGTAAACGCTTATGGGAATAAGCCACCAACTCTATGCAATCTGGGCACAAAGGCCGCCCCTGATGATGAGCCTGACAATACAATTGCACCATAAAGGTTACAGTGCGTTGATCGCGGTTTAATACTTTGGGGTTGCGGGGTTTTATTTGCAAATTCGACAATTTTGGTCTCTAAAAGTTTTGTTTAAATATAATTTACTAAAATAGTGAACAATGTTTTACTTTTTGGGGATTTATTATACAAAAGGAGCAAGCTCCGTAGAACTTGCTCATAAAATCGCTGTTATTTTGCGCTTACATGGCACCTCTTTCTAACTTAATGGTAAAGTTAGTTTGGTCAGCCACTTCGGTGGGGCCCCAATATTGTATAGGACCAGGATAAGTGTAAGCTTCTTCTTGGGCCCATTGGTCCCTGCGCTCTACAAAATATTTGAAAGGAGCAGCGTCAAGCTCTACCAAAGCTTTTTGAATTACGGGCTTGTCTTCCCCATGGCGGCGTTCGATATTCATCATCATAGTAATGGGAATACCACCTGCTTGCCAATTTTCGATGCCTTGGGTCAAATTGCGCACGGAACTCATATAACCTGTCATGCTATTTAAAGCTAACACTGCAGCGGAATAGCCGAGAGCGTAGCAATAATCAGCATCGAAGTTAGAAGGAGCGGCACAACGACCTTCGTAACCAAAGAAGTGGTTAAGGGCAGCAAAAGCACCTTTAAAGTCGGAGCGGGCGGCGAGGTTTTTAGCCACCATTTCAATTACGAGTTTTTCGGTTTCAATAAGAGAAACTTGTACATTACCGTGGGGGTCGCGATCTAACATCAATTGCGCTTGGATACTCACAGGCAAGCTTTGCAATAAAGTTGCTGATTCAGCGGTCAAATACTTGGGCATGACCACCACCATTTCGGGAGTTTCGCCAGCAGCTTTGATTTCTTCTTCGTGATGAGCCAAGGCTTCGTTAAGTTCGCCAATTAATACGCCAAATTCGGGGATAAATTCCACCAAACCTTCAGGAATTAGAGCCACGCCAAAGTTTTTGCCCGCAGCGGCACGAGCGGCTACAATATCGGCAATGCCATCAATTACTTGGCCTAAAGTTTGACCTTTTTCTTTAACTTCTTCTGAAATTATGCAAATATTGGGTTGAGTTTGCAAAGCAGCTTCTAAGCCGATGTGCGAAGCACTGCGCCCCATTAATTTGATAAAATGCCAGTATTTTTTTGCGGAATTGGCATCTCTTTGGATGTTTCCAATCATTTCAGAGTAGGTTTTCACAGCGGTATCAAAACCAAAGGAAGTTTCTACATATTCGTTTTTCAAGTCGCCATCGATGGTTTTCGGTACGCCAATCACGGAGCAACTTACATTTTTACTTTTAAAATATTCAGCTAAAATCGCACCATTGGTGTTAGAATCATCACCACCAATAATGACTATGGCATCTAATTTTAGCTTTTTTGCGGTTTCAATGCACTTATCAAACTGTTCGGTGGTTTCTAATTTGGTACGACCAGAACCTATGATGTCAAATCCACCTGTATTGCGGTATTGATCCATAAGTAAGCGATCAATTTCAATGTATTCAGCATTTTCTAAGCCTGAAGGTCCACCTAAAAACCCATAAAGCTTGGAGCCGCCTTGGTTGGCTTTAATCGCATCGAAAATTCCCGCGATAACATTGTGTCCACCAGGAGCTTGTCCCCCAGATAAAACCACACCCACATTAACTTCATTACCCATAATCACAGGGTTTTCGGATTCTCCAAATGAAAGCACAGGAGCACCGTAAGTGTTAGGAAACAAAGATTTAATAGCATCTTGATCGCGTACGGACTCAGTGGCTTCGCCTTTTTCAATGGTTACTTTAAGGGGGCCATTGCGCAAGGCTACGGGGAGTTTGGGTTGATATTCTGCTCTAGCTTTGGATAAAATTGATAGATTTTGTGACATGTTTCCTCAATAATAAAGTTAAACCATTGCAAAAATAGTAACTTAGTGCCATGAAAACAATTATCTTCGCCACTTCTTTGGTATTTATCTCGGTTTTTAATGTTTCAGCCACCCCAATTTTGGCTTTTAGCCCCGAGCCTTTAAACTTGGACACCATAGAGCAAGGAAGCTCCCAAAGTATTACTTTAAAAGGCTTTAACAACTCTAAACACAGCATACACTTAGAAGATGTTATTTCGCAAAATGTAGGCGGTTCAAACTATGAGTTCCCCCCTACCCTAGCTCCCCAGCAAAACTTCAGCATTAAATTCCAATTAAACACCGAACACCTAGAAGGACCTTTTACCCATCGCGTGGTGCTAATTGAAACTGATGGCACTCCCCATGTTACCCAAATTGAAGGTGTGGTGGCTTCTAAAATCATGTTTTCCCAGCGAATTTTGAACTTGGATTATTATAAATCTGGAGAAGAGCGCCAATGGGAATTTTATGCTTGGAACCCCAAAGGGCACAATTTTGAGCTTTTTCTGGACTCCATTGCACAGAAGCACTTTAAATTGCAAACTCAAAAAGTGAAATTAGATGTAAATAACCCAGAAAAAATCACTGAAAGTGGTAAAACGCCTGGCCTCAAGCTAAAACTAAGTTATCGCAATAACGAAAAAGCGCCCCCAGCAGGAGCGCTTAAATCAATTCGTAATATTGTGGGTTTTTATAGCCCCCAGTTCCCCGGAATTGCCGTGGAACTGTTTATGGTGGGCTATTGGCAAGATTAGCCCATTACAACTTCTACTACATGTTCGCCACTTTCTAAAATGGGAACTACATTGCCTTCTACGGCTTCGCCATTTACAGTCATGGATTTAACACCGCTACTAATGCCGTCGGGGTTGCTAACATTAATCGTATAAGTAGCACCGCGGAACTTGCGTACCACAGTGTATTTATCCCAAGCTTTAGGTATGCTAGGATCTACAATTAAACCGTCAAAACCTGCCCGCACACCGAGAATATATTGGGTGGCAGCCACATAAGTCCAAGAACTGGTACCAGACAACCAAGCGTTACGGCCCAAACCAAATTGTTTGTGCTCATCACCTAAGATGTTTTGAGGATAGCAATATGGTTCTGACTCAAATTCGTCGATTAAGTCTAATTCGTTTTTGGTAGCAGGGTTAATTTGTTGGTAATATTCAAAAGCGCGATCGCCATTGCCCATTTGTGCTTCAGCAATCATCACCCAAGGGTTAGCGTGTAAGAAAATACCACCGTTTTCTTTGGCACCGGGAGGATATGTGCTCACGCCACCTAAATTGGGGTCAAAGCCATTGTAACCAGGCCAGCTCAATTTAATACCATTTTTGGTATTGAGTTTTTCGTAAACAGCATTGAGAGATTTCTCAGCTCTTTCGCCTTCGGAAAAACCAGACATCACAGGCCAAGATTGACCGTTAGTGAAGATTTTACCGTAGGTGTTTTTGTTGGAACCCAAGGGGTTGCCTTCATTATCAAAGTAGCGAATCCACCACTCACCATCCCAAGCCACATTGTTCACAATGCGTTTCATTTCTTGGTAATAGCCTTCGATTTGAGCTTTGTAGCTAGTGTTGCCAATGGCATCACACATATCCATTACTTCGAGTAAGGCACGGCCAAACAAGTTAGCCACAAAAAGTGATTCGGCACCGGTGGGTAAGTTTACGGTATCGTTCCAGTCGGCGAAACCTAAGTGAGGTAAGCCTTGTTGCCCACGGTCATTCCAGGTAAATTCGATGGCGCGCATAATGTGTTCCCACACTGTGCCTTCTTCCACTGCGTTACCTTCTTTATCTTTGTCATAGAAAGGGATAACTTTGTCTAAGAAGTCCAAGTTTCCTGTTTCTTTCAGATAAGCACCAATGGATAAAATCACCCAGAGATGGTCATCGCCATAATAGTCGGGACGATCTGGTTCTTCGCGAGAATCACCTTCGTTGGCTTCCATGGTGGAGGGGAAATATTGGTGCATGGCGCTTCCGTTGCGTTTTTGCACAGAAATCAAATTTTCCACCAATTCCCGAGCTTCTTCGGGCATGTGTGTCATTACACCAATCAAATCTTGGGAAGAGTCACGGAAACCAATTCCCCGGTCTGAACCGTAACCTAATTGATATAGGGAAAGGTAGCGAGACCAGTTTTTAGTGGTATGACATTGACGAGGATTGTGCACATTCACCATGGAATTAAAGGATGCGTCGGGAGTATCCACTTGCACCGCAGTTAAATAATCTTCCCAGAATTTGGCTAAATCGTCAAAAGCCTTATCTACATTGGCCAAATCGCGGTATTTTTCAATGGCAGGACGAGCTGCTTCCAAGGATTCTTCTTGTCCGAGTTGGGTACAAGTGCGACCAGTTTCGCCTTTAGCTAAAGAACCAAATTTGATTAACATAGCTGCGATATTATCGCCGCGCACACATTCAGAATTGCTTAATTCGGCGTTATCTAAAGATTTAGGTTTTGCCCAGGAGCCCATTTCGTTGGCACCCAAGAAAATACGACGATCACCGTCAAAAGAAGACACAGGACTGCTTGCTGTAACATAGTTCACTGCAAATTCTTTTTTCATAAAGGCGTATTGCTCTAGTACCAAATGACCAGAATCTTCTTTATGAGCATTTAAAGTCATGGTTTGGGGAACCCAATCGGCGTTAGTGAGCTGCTTGAGAGCGTCAAAGTGAGTAAATTCATAAACAGGAACTACTTCAACTTCTTGAGCTTCGTCAGAAAGATTAGTGATTTGAATATCTTGCAACAAGGTATTAGTACCAGCTGGTACAAAAATGGTTACTTGTACGCGCAAGCCAAAAGCTTCAGCTATCCAACGAGAATAAGATAAACCCACATGACATTCCCATTTGTCGAGTTCTACTAAAGTAGGTACGAAAAATGGTGAAAAGACATTGTATTTGCCGTCTTTGTCTTTAATGCGCACATAAATAGTGCTGCCTTTAAAGTCTGATTGAGGCATTTGAGAAATATATTTAGTGATGCGATTGAGAGCGGGATCGCCTTTACATACTACCGATCCACCGGTGGTGTCAATAATGCCACCAAAATCCAATGTTCCCACATAGTTACACCATTTAATAGGCGTAGCAGGTGTTGTGAGTACATACTCTTTATTCACATCATCAAAGTAACCATATTTTGACATTACTGGCTCCGTTGTTAAGTGTATTTTTGAATTTTATAGTTGAAAATCACGAGATCCAAAGTTGATATAGAAGTATCCATTCAATTTATCCACTTTTGCAGGATCTTTTAAAATTTCTACAGCTGCACGAGCATATTTAAGCTCTACCATCATGTGATCACGGGACATACAGTTTAAAAATGGACCACCGGGGTACAAGGTCGGCTTAGGTTCGTCAGCTATCATCTTGTCAATATCATCAATTTCTCTTTCTAACTTGCGAGAATGAGCTTCTAAAGTGCGAATTAAATCTGTGCGATTAGTGCAATGTAAAAAAGCGTAACCCAAAGTGCGAGGGTCATCATTAAAGCCGATAAGATGGCGCACAACTTCTTTGTTGAGAACTTCACGACCTTTGTCAGTGATATTATATATAGTGCGTTCAGGTCTATTGCCGTCTTTTTCCACTCGTCCGACTATGGAACCATTTTTTTCTAAACGAATAAGTCTATTATAAACTGTTGATGTGCTAATTTTCGCCCAACGATCCAATTCTCTAGTGCGAATCAAAGATATTATATCGTAACCAGAGGCTTCTTTTTCTTGAATAAATCCAAGCAATACCAAGTCGTAACGATTCATGAAATCTCCAACAAAAAAGACAACTATTCCAATATAGAATAATACTAATGAAAGCGGTTGCTTTATTTGTGTTTATTCTTTCTTCAATAAATCTCTGATTTCGCTTAACAAAACTACCTCATCGCTGGGAGGCGGTGGGGTTGGTTCTGGTTCGGGCTCAGCTTCTGTCTTAGCTTCTTCGTGGTGGGCCATATTTCGCAATTTATTCACTACTTTAACCACTATAAATAAGGCCCAAGCTACAATGGCAAAATCTATTAATGTTTGCAAAAAGACACCATAAGTAATAGTGATGGCTTCAGTGGTTTCTGTGGCAGCTTTTAAAGTAAAAGCTAACTCCGAAAAATCTACTCCACCCACCAACAACCCAATGGGAGGAGTGATAATATCTGCTACAAAAGAACTAACAATTTTACCAAAGGCGGCGCCGATAACAATACCCACCGCCATATCCATTACATTGCCCTTAACGGCAAATTCTTTAAATTCTTTGATTATTGACATATTTACGCTCTATAAAAGTTGAAAGGTCAAACCCACAGTGAGGTATTGACGCATTTGAGAATCCACAGACAAATCTCTATCGTAGAGCATTTCGAAGCCAGCAGAGAATACTAAATATTTAGCCACTTGAGCATTAAGAGTGTTTTCCCAGCGACCATCAATTTCTTTGACACCTTTGAAATTTGCAAAAATAGAAAGGCGACTTTGGTATTTGAGAATATCGGTCCAACTGATGTTGAGTTCAGAAATAGACTCTAAACCAGGTTCGTTTTTAAAAGTTTCAACTTTATCGGCTGTTTTAGCATCATCTGCCCAGCCATATTTTGCAGAATAAGTTTGCTTCATGGCAAAACCAAGACGGGTGTTAAAAATGTCGTGGGGCAACCAACTTATACCCACAGCTTCTATGGTATAACCTGGATCCCAAAAATTAGAAATTGCCACAGGTTCATATTCTCCGACGAAATCTTCGGGAGCATCGTATTCAAAGCTTTTGGTAAACTGAGACTCTACCCTACCAGCCAAATAAGGTTTGACGGTGTTTAAAAGATTGTAGTCCACCAAAGATTCAAAAAATATTTTGTCTAGGTGTTTGCGACTATCTTCATCCCCTAAGCGAGTGCGACCGTAAGCCAATTCGCCTTGATTTTTCCAGTTAAAAAGATCAAACTTGCCCACACTAGAGCCTTTAAGAGAGGCTTGCCATACAATGGCATCTTCCCCACCTGCGGTCCAGTTATGATTGCTGTTTTGGGTCATGTTTATGCCTGCAATCAATTCGTTTTTCCATTCGCTTGCAAAGCTAGCTGTAATAATAAGTACTGAGATAAATAATATTTTTTTCATAGTGAAACAAATTTAATTATTTATTCTAAAAACAACCTTCTTATAGAGCATAAATGAAATTATTACATAAACGACATTGGCAATTATATGCGCTGCATAGCCTGGTTTTAGCCATGACCCAATGGGAGAAGCTAAATACCAAGTTTCTTTAAATAATTGCTGAAAAAACAGTAACACCACTACATTAATACCATAACTAAGTATAAAAACCCCTGCAAAACGCATAATTTCTGCTAAATAAGCATTTTTGCTTTTAAAATTCCAAACTCGGTTAAGCACATAGCTATTAACTCCACCAGCCACATAGCCCAAAAAATTCACTGGTAAAATAGGAAAATCTAAGCACTGATGAAAAACCCCCACCACTAATAAAGTGATGAGGGTATTTAAAATTCCTATCAGATTGTATTTAATAAAGTGTAGCAATTACTTAACAAGTCCAGTAGCGCCATGCCTGCGGATAACCCCCCAAATAGAGCGTTCATTAAGCTCTGTGTGTTGCAGTTTTCCTATGCCATCAACAGTCACATAAGCCTGCACTCGCGCCACATAAGCGCCACTACCTACTACTCTTTCATTATCTGCGCGTAGGTTCCAACCCACAAAGACATTAGCATTGCCAGGTCCTTTACAATCGCCTTGGTAAATTTCATCGCTACAGAATAATTCGTATTCACTACTAGCTACATAACCGCCTAAACTAGAATAGTATTGAGTATTTATAACCAACTTAATATCTTCTGGTTTTAATTCATAATCTAAACCTTTTTTGAGGCGAACTTTATTTATAACTGCAGAGTCACTTAAAATAGTTTTCATATCAATCTTAACTAGGTGTCCTAAAATTGAGCCATATTCATTTATAAGTTTGTTTTTAGTGTCTTCAAACTGCTCGTACATCCCCACAGGGGCTAGGAATGTAGGCTTCTTACCTGTCCAACAATCAGCTATAGTACCTGGATCCATATCTGTAAGAACTATTTCAGATACTTCACTGCGCTTAGCACCCTCGATAATCACATAGGGATTACCATGACGAGCAAAGTTTCCTCTTTTATCAGCAATAGGAGGTATACCTTCATTAACTAAAATGCGCACCGAGTCGCCCATACGAGGATGAATTTCATCGGGACGGAATCTTAGCTCTATGGATCTCATATCCACACCCCAAAGCGCAATAAAGGGTATGACTTGCACGGGTTCTAAGCCTGATTCACTTATTAGAATATATTCAAAGGGTAAAAAGTCACCTAAACCAGTAGTATCAACCGCTTCGGTGAAAGTTACAGTTAAAGTGTCAAAAGCAGTGGCACCTGTGCTCTTAGAAGAGCCTATTTTGATGGTAGCATTTAGCAATATAGGCGGCATTCTATCAGATATAACACCATCAATAGCTAAATGATGTTCCCTTCCTTCTTTAATAAAAGTAGAAGCTGATTTAACTTCGCCAATGGAACCTGTCAAAGGTGCGGTGGTGAACTCTCTAGTTAAACTAAAGATATTAGTGCCAATAATATGTTTTTGTATCTCTTCTTTACCGCGAATTATTATTGTATCAGTAGAATTTAAGGGCCAAACTATTATCAAGCTATCAGGTGTGCTATCAGCCACAGTGATATTACGGTCATACCATATCACTAAACTATCTGCGGCACCATCGCCATCTGCATCGAACATAGCAGCAGAATCGATAAGAGCCACAGGTGGTGGTTCAAGGTTAATAGGTTGCCAAGTAATGCGCACATTAGGAGATGCTGCAATGGCGGTAAACGAACCATTTTCAATGCGAGCATCACCCTTTACCATTAGTTTCAAGCGACCATTCTCTAGCTTTAGTTCCTCTCCTGCACCACCATTACGGAAAGAAAGTCTATGTTCAGTTTCTACGGTAATTAAATCATTACAAACATCGCAAATTTTGCCAGTGCGTGAGTCAAAAGCAACTAACCAAGTTGGATAAAATACTGCAGAGAATCCATCACCTAATTGTGGTTTAGGGTCACCGACAACATCCGTGGGTCCAAAAGCGTCATTGTCAAAACTAGCACTATCAACAAATGCAAGAGAGGGCAAGTAAAAATGTAAGTGTAATGTGTCGCGATTTCCGCGAATCATCACGCCATAAGTGCTATCAGTAAGCGCTGCAGAGCTACCAGAAGCCCACAAAGTTCTTAAACCACCAACGGTTTCAATGATTTCGTTACCCACTATTTTTTGAGATCTAAGCGAGTCGTAAAACACTTCTAAACCCGGGGGTATCTGCAATTGGAAGGAAGCTTCTTCCTCTTCATCAATCATATCGTCAGCTTTGTTAGCCACTTGGAAGGGAATTAAAGTTCCAGCTAAAGCCTCAGCTGCGGGGTTTTTAGACAATGCGATATCACCCACATTGCCAGCAACAGACCAGAAACCTACGGTTCCAGCTATGCGCAAAATTCTTTGGGCTCTATCTTTAGTGTCATTGTTATAAACAATAAAGCGATAACGACCAGGGGCTAGACCAGCTAATTTTGATTCATTTAGCTCAAACCAACCATCACCAATAGTTATACCACCATAATATGTTTGCCCAGGTGCCAAAGCATTGCTACCACCGGCAGGGTGCAAGGTGTCTCCCCTAGTGCTTACCAACCAATAGCTTAAATCCATATCAACACCTTTAATGGTGTCAGTGGCTTGATCTAGGGCAGCACATGAACCACCACCACTAGAAACACCGTTTACTTCAGTGCGATTGCCATTTTGAGTAAAGAATATGGTGTTCTTTTGTTCAAAATACATATTGGTTTTGATACGCACATTGGACATGGTAGTACGGCGGTCACAGAAGAAAATATTAATGGGATACTCAGCACCAGGAGTTAAACCCATGGTATCGAGAAAAACTGCACCGGGAGCTGCCAAGTGAGTTCCTCCAATATCTACTACGAGCTTATTGTTAATAAACACCCAAATATCATCGTCACCACGGAAGAAAAAGCGTTGCCCAGGTCTATAAACGAAATCCGCATTACTTTCAAAGCAGAAGTGCTCATTGCGCATGGAAAAATCTTTACCGTCTAACTGATCGCGTTCACCCCAGTCCCAAACAGCAGGAACCTCACCATCACCAAACATTCCTCTTAAATACCCCCTGTCCTCTATGTAGGTGTCTATATATGGAACGCCAGTGAGAGGATTTAACAACAGCAACGAATCATAAGCAGGCACCGATCCTTCGGCTTTACGGGGGGTGGCTGCAACAGCCTTAACATCTGTTCCAGCATATAAAGCAGCGATTTCGGGATTAGTGGCCACCAAATCTTCGGCGGTGGTGGTGGGTTCTAAGGGATAAAAACCTTTATTGCCCACAGGATTGTTATCACTATCATATTCCCAAAGGCCATCATCAGCTCTTGCAAAAGGCAAATCGTAACAATAAGGGTGGTTTACTCCAGGCGTAGGAGTGAACATTTGATTAAAAGCTTCGGCACTGGGAAAACATCCTGAAGCAGGGTTATATACGGGTTTTCCTCCAGGACCTAAGTCGGGCATAACAATCCCTTTAACCACACCCACGCATGATCCACCATTAGTGTTACACGGTGGTTCCCCTGCTGCTAATTCATGACAAGTAAAAGAAGGGTGCAATTGGGCATCGGTATCGTAAATAAAAGCCGCTAAATTATAGGTACATTGGCGTTCTTCACCAGGATCCGTGGTGGTCCACCCCAAGGCTCCCTCTTCAGCATTGAAATATATGGTATTTCCCATGTTGGCAAATTTTTCTGCCAAATTAATAGGTACGGGAATAATATCGTCCAAGCCATTTTCACCTATTTCAAAATCAGGTTCACCAACTTCTATGTCTAGTCCAATAATCATACTTTCAGGGGGAGGATCACGGAAAAACACCATGGTAAACCAACCACAGCGGTTGGGATCCATATCCATATTTACACGACCACCAGCTTCAGTTACTATTTGGGCTATGCCTTGAAACCACTCGGCATCGTCAGGGGGTAAGAAATTGAAATAAAGAGCATTGGGCGGTTCTGTACCATACATGGTNNGGCCAGGGGTTTCAGGATCTTCATATACATATATGGCATCTCCTACTGCAAATTCTGCACAATTAAATTCACCTACATCTTGGTTTACTAAACCAAAGCCCCCTAGCATTGCACTGGGATTTTTACCTATCCAAGTTTGTGGGTAATAACCATTTTGAATGCCAAACTTAAAAGAAGCTCCTTGCCCCCCAGTCATATTAAAAACCCACCAGCCATCAGGCTGTTTGGCTGTAGCTGGCACTTGCACCCATTGGCCTCCGGCTACATACCACAAAGTATTCCAATCAGCGGGGAGTTTTATATTCACAGGCTTGCTAGAGCATTGCACCTGTGCACTAACTCCACTAAACGCAACCAATATCGCTAAAAGAACCCCTTTTACCCATTTTTCAACCGTCATGGACGCCTCCAACAGCATACAACATCAAAAATCGCCTCATTTGAGACACATACTATATAATTTACCCTTAATCTATGCAAAAAACAAGCTAAAGGCAAAATAAAACCACATTTGTGTACACTTTAGTACACAGCAATAAACTTGCTGTGTAAAACTAATAATTTAATTGGCAATATGACCAGTTGCTCCATGTTTACGGACAAGCCCCCAAACTGAGCGATCTTCCAATTCTGTGCTTTTCAGTTTGCCTATGCCATCAACAACAACATAAGCTTGCAAACGGGCCACATAAGCGCCACTGCCCAAAACGCGCTGATTGTCGGAGCGTAGGTTCCAACCCACAAATATGTTAGCATTGGCAGGGCCAGTACAGTCGCCTTTATAGACTTCATCATTGCAGCCTATTTCCCTTTCGCTACCCGCTACATAAGCACCTAAATTAGTGTAAT
>LSQX01190113.1_pt1 | contig 20427 bp, 22 predicted proteins | sample 654561 | NCBI WGS metagenome assembly LSQX01 (sample SAMN04489861, study PRJNA283612) | anaerobic digester metagenome | isolation source: 4 biogas reactors fed with cattle manure at either 37C or 55C with and... | place: Denmark: Kongens Lyngby | collected 2014 | reverse complement strand
GTGCCCGGGATGTGGCAACTATGCTATAATGAATGAAGTTCAGAAAACAATGGCTGATCTTGGTATACCAAAAGAAAACTTCGCTGTTATATCAGGTATCGGATGTTCTTCGCGATTTCCCTATTACATGAGTACCTTTGGGTTCCACACTATCCATGGAAGGGCAACTGCAGTTGCTTCAGGTGTAAAAATGGCAAATCCCGGATTAAATGTTTGGGTAATTACTGGTGACGGTGATGCAATGGCAATCGGAGGTAACCATTTTATACATACCATAAGGAGGAACTTCGACCTTAATATTATTTTATTTAACAACCGGGTATACGGACTGACAAAAGGGCAATATTCCCCGACATCAGAAAGAGGTTTTGTAAGTAAAACCTCCCCTTACGGCACAATTGAAGACCCTTTTATACCGGGGCAACTGGTCATAGGGGCACGGGGAACCTTTTTTGCAAGAACGATCGATAATAACATCAAACTGGGCGAACTGGTACTTAAGGAGGCAGCTATGCATAAAGGTGCGTCGGTGGTTGAAGTGCTGCAAAACTGTGTTATCTTCAACAGTGGAGCGCATCGTGAGATTTCTGACCCGGAGCATAAAGACGACAGGCAGATATTTCTGCAACACGGGGAGCCAATGCTTTTTGGTTCCGAAAAACAAAAAGGCCTGATCTTTGATAAAGGCAGGTTAAAAGTCGCTGAGCTTAACAAAAATAATGTAAATGATATTCTAGTTCATGATGCCACCGAACCTGACCCTTACCTTCACATGGCACTTATAAATATGGGATTGCCCAATATGCCTGTAGCTATGGGGGTGATCAGAAAAGTAGAGGCGCCTGTTTATGAAAATGAAATGGAGGCCCAGATAGAAAAAATCCAAAAAACCCGAAAAATTTCATGTGTCGATGATCTGTTGCGGTCAGGAAATATATGGGAGGTAAAGAACAATGAGGTGATTTGAAACGGAAGCTTACAGGAAATTCATATGAATCTCTGCCATTCAAAAGTGTATTTATTAAGAGCCTCTCACAGCCCCCTTTCCCTTTATCAGGGATCTGTACCTTATGGAAGGGCTCTGGATGAATTTTCCTATCTTCAGTAAATTCCATATTGTGTCAACCGAAGAGATCGTCTGGTCATCCATCACTACAACATTCGGCCAGTCACGATTGAACTTATCATGCTCGCTTGTCTTGACAGTTGCATCAACCAACATCAACTTATGGCTTCTGTTAATCCTGAGTACTGAAATATCTCTTTCTGGTTCAATATTTCCTCCGATCAGCCATACCAGCAGATTCGGATCCCCCAGATCCACACCCTCATCAAATAGAATAACAGCTTTTATTGTTTCCAGCTGTTTTATCCGGCTGAGTTTATTCTGAAGGTCTTTCAGTGAAAAACCTGTTCCTTTCGTTACATTCAGTAATAAAACAGGAAGTTTCATCTCCTGCAGTAAGTTACGATATCCGCAAACAGCATCGGCAATTGCAAAATCATCCTTTTCAGGACCAAACAGTAAAGTATTTATTTCAGTTATATGCTCTGTTTCCTCAACAAAAGGCCGGGTCAGGTCGATGCACAATTTTGTGCCAAACGCAAATTTTGATGAAGAGTGATCTAATACATCCAGGGGGCCTTTTGAATAATGCAAACTGTAACCGGGATGAAAATTTGATGAAAAAATATCAATAAGGTCTTCATTATCATGTATATTTACAGATTCATCGGTAACAATAAGGACTTTATTAAACATCATCTGTCCGGCTCCCCAGAGTGCATGCATGACTTTAACCGCCTGTCCGGCATAGGTCTTGGCAATCTTCACTATTGCAAAATTATGGACCACCCCGGCAAATGGAAGCCTCATATCCTGCAGTTCAGGTATTACTGTGATAGTTAAAGGTTTAAGAAAGATACGCTCGGTGGCTTTCCCTATATATGCATCCTCCATTGGAGGGATACCAACAATCGTTGCAGGGTAAACGGCATTTTTACGGTAACTAATGCAGGTAACATGAAAACAGGGGTAATAGCCGGGTAGGGAGTAGAAACCGGTATGGTCGCCAAAAGGCCCTTCTAGTAAAGGTTCTTCAGAAGGATCAACATAACCCTCAATAATAAAGTCGGCATCATCGGGTACAAACAGGTCATTAGTGATACATTTAACCAGCCTTACCGGTTTTTTCTTCAGAAAACCTGCGAGCAGGTACTCATCCACATTTTCCGGCATTGGGGCAGTTGCTGCATAGGTATAGACAGGGTCACCCCCAAGTGCCACACTCACCGGCATAACCTCTCTGCGATTTTTATATTTTTCGAAATGCACTGCTCCTGTTTTATGCTTATGCCAGTGCATCCCTGTCTTGTCAGGACCTATTACCTGCATTCTGTACATCCCCATATTCGGAATTTTACTCTCAGGGTCAATCGTATGAACACATGGCAATGTAATATACCTGCCTCCGTCGGCAGGCCAGCACTTCAGAACAGGTAACTTGCCAAGATCAGGACTGTCCATTATAAATTCCTGGCATTTACCTCTCTTTTTCAACTTTTTGGGCATCCATGATGAAACTTCTTTGAGCCTGGGTAATATTCTGAGCTTATCCATAAAATTTTCCTTTGGCTGAAGAAGATTATAAAACAGATCTTCAATCTCATTTTCTATTTCATAGACAGATTTTCTCCCAAGGGCAAGAGCGATACGCTTTTCGGAACCAATTGCATTTATAAGTAACGGGAAACCGGTTCCTGTATTCTCAAAAAATAATGCCTTCCCCCCACCTGGCTGTTTTGAAAAACGGTCTGTAATTTCCGAAATCATCAGTTCAGGATCAACAAAATCTTTAACACGTATTAATTCCTTGTTTTTTTCCAGTTCATTCACAAATGATAATAATCCCGCGGCTTCCATCTTATTAAAAATTAATGCTCTGTTATGTTGATTTATTATAAATTAAAGCAAAAACAGCTAAAAATATTGATGTTTTTCAATAATAAGGAATTACTTTTGGACTTTTTAACATCAACTCAATAAAAATAATAAAATGACAGTAAAAAATAACAATATCAAGTTTTACAAAGGGGAACAGATTCCGATTGAACTGCATAAGGTAAGGATTGTCCAAAAACTTTTTTTAAAACCAATTGAAGAGAGAAAAGAGGCTATTGACAAAGCAGGTTATAATACTTTTCTGCTGAACACAAAAGATATTTTCCTGGACATGCTTACTGACTCGGGCACTAACGCAATGAGTGACAACCAGATATCTTCAATGCTGCAGGCTGACGATGCATATGCAGGTTCACAAAGTTTCTACCGGATGGAAGAGGCGCTGAGAGAGGTTTTTGGCAAACACTATGTATTGCCTGTTCACCAGGGAAGGGCTGCCGAAAATATTGTTTCCCAGGCATTTATTAAAAAAGGTGATGTTATACCAATGAATTATCACTTTACCACCACCAAAGCACACATGGAGTTAAACGGAGGAAAAGTACTTGAAATATTTGGGGATGACGCACTCCAGATAAAAAGTGATAAACCTTTCAAAGGAAATATAGACATCAATAAATTAAAAGATATTTACAAAAAATATGGCAAAGAAAAAGTTGCTTTTGTGCGGATGGAGGCATCGACAAACCTGATCGGCGGCCAGCCTTTTTCTATGCAGAATATGCGAGATGTAAAAAAGATCTGTGTTGAAAATGGCACCATGATGGTACTGGATGCCAGCCTTATAGGAGAAAATGCATATTTCATAAAACAACGTGAACAGGAATTTAAAGATACCACCATAAAAGATATTTTGCTGGAAATGTGCTCCTATGCAGACCTGGTATATTTCTCCAGCAGAAAAGTGAGCTCAACCCGCGGCGGTGGTATTGTAACTAACAGTGAAGAGCTGTATCTCAAAATGCGTGACCTGCTCGTGCTATATGAAGGATTTCTCACATACGGAGGTATGTCAGTCCGGGAAATTGAAGCAATGGCTGTGGGTATCCAGGAAACCTGCGATGAAACAATTATCAGCCAGTCACCATCTTTTATCGCCTATGCTGTTACACAACTCGATAAAGCCGGCATACCTGTCATTACCCCTCCCGGAGCACTTGGATGCCATCTCGATGCAAAGGGAATTCTTTCCCATGTACCTCAGCAGGAATATCCCGCAGGAGCTCTGGCGGCTGCACTATTTCTGGTGTCTGGCATAAGAGGGATGGAACGTGGAACCGTTTCAAGTGTCCGCGATGAAGAGGGCAATGATATACTTTCTGATGTTGAACTGCTGAGACTTGCGTTTCCAAGACGCGTTTTTACACTTTCACAAACCATGTATGTGATCGACAGGGTAAAATGGCTGTATGATAACCGCGAACTGGTCGGCGGACTTGAATGGACAGAGGAACCACCACTTCTGAGATTTTTCATGGGACGACTGAAACCTAAGACAAACTGGCCTGAAAAACTTATTGCTAAATTTAAAAAGGATTTCGGCGACTCATTATAACGGTTAATCTTCGTTTAAAATGTATAAAGTGTTTTTTCTGCTCATTGCTATGACGTGGGGAAATTTAGTACCTGCACAAAAAGGAAAAGTGCTGGAATCTTTGGTTTTCAACAGCAGTAAGTTAGATTATCCGGTGGAATATTCCATATATCTTCCACCGGATTATGAAACTTCACAAAGAAGCTATCCGGTCCTTTACCTTTTACACGGATATGGTGACGACGAGACCGGATGGATTCAGTTTGGGGAAGCAGACATCATTGCTGACCTTGGAATTGCAGAGGGAGAATTTCCACCATGTATTATAGTTATGCCCGACGGAAAAGTGACATGGTATATAAATAGTTACGACGGTCAGGATCCATGGGAAGATATGTTTATTGAGGAATTCATTCCCTATATCGAAAAAAAATACCGTATACGCCCTAAAAAAGAGTTCAGGGCAGTAGGAGGCCTTTCCATGGGTGGCAACGGATCCCTTCTCCTCTCAATGAGGCATCCCGATATGTTCTCGTCATGCGTTGCAATGAGTGCTGGCATTTTCACTGACGAAGAGATTTTGACTAAAGATATTTACGAACGATACTTCAATAATATTTACGGTCCCGGGCCGGTAAAAGGCCAGGTGAGCGATTACTGGAAATCTTACAGCGTTCTGCACCTGATCGAAAACACAGACCCGGATAAACTCAGATCTGTCAGGTATTATATCGATTGTGGCGATGATGATTTCCTTTATAAAGGAAATTCAACTTTGCACATCAAAATGCGTGATCTTGGAATAACCCACGAATACCGTATAAGGAACGGAGGACATTCATGGGGTTACTGGCGTACCAGCTTATTTGACGGACTGAAATTCATTTCAGAAAAATTTCACCGATAAAAAGTTTTCTGCTAATCAGCTTTTGTCTTTAGTATTTTGTATAATCCAATTGTTGCCAGGGGAAGTATATAAACAATCAAAAATCCCCAGCTTACTGTGCCATACCCTTTTGCTATAAGATTTACCAGTCCGAATAAGGAAATGCCAAATGCAGCCAGTAAAAAAACAGAAGCAATAAGCGGCCTGTAATAACGGGGCAACTTTTTCCCCAATGAGATAAATGTAGACTGTACACGTTCATTTACCGCATGAATTAAGGCTGTGCCGGTTTCAACAAGTGTACCGAAAAGAATTACCTGAAAGGCAATATATAAAAAAGGTATATTCAACTTTCCAAATGCATAAACTGAAGGCAGTTCAACTGGTAAAATTTCAGGATAGTAGGCAATTATTGAGAAATAAAACAACAAAGCAGGAATGATACCTGTAAAACCGGCAATAACACCGGAAATCAAAGCCTCCCTGCGTGTTTCAATATGCCTGAGACAAAAAAGTATGCCAACAACATTAGCTAAATTGTATAGTGCATATTTGATTCCTGACCCAAACCATCCGGGCTCAATCTCTGCGACTGTCAATGAGTTTTTAATATCCGGACCAAATTTTATAAAAGTAAAAACAAGCAACAGAGCATAAACAAGGTACAAAACGAGAGACCAAAAAGATAATATCTTCTCAATCAGGGCCGAGCCCTTAAAAGTTAAATAACCTACAATGACCAGCATTATTAATACTCCCGACAGATAAGGCGCATTAAAACTGTCACGAAGTAACACCCCCGAAGCAGAGCCTAATACCGCCAGCACAATTATCAGATAGGCAATATAGGTTACTTCAAAAACCGGCCATGCCCGTCCTAAAAGTTTTTTAAAAAAGATCCTGTAGTCAAATGCCCTGAACAATCTGGAAAACTCGAAAGTCAATGCCAAAAAGACTGACCAGATAACCATTACCACTAAAAGCATTCCCAGTAAGCCCCCTACCGGGCCAAATCTGAGAAAGTACTCAACCAGCTCCCTGCCTGTCCCATAACCTCCTCCTATTATAACACTCTGAAAAATGAACCCGGGCAACAGATATTTATTAAAAAATGATCTCTTTAACATCCTTTTATTATAAAAGATTTAAAATTAAAATTATAATATTGCACACCGCAACATCAATTAGAGCCGGTTAATAATAGAAATAAATATTGCAAAAAACAAATAGCAGATAAGACCTTGAAAGAGAATTATGAAGATAATATTATTTATATAGACTATCCTGATTTATACAGTATAAAAAATTTACATCGAAAAGAAACTTTTTGAAATCCCGGACAAGAGCAAAAAATTAAATCTAAAATAAATTAAGGTCCCTTCGTTAAAAAAATATACTATATTTCAGTCAGAGGGATCAATTTAATCTATTATATCATGATCTTACAAATTATTTGGCTGGCAGTTGGTTTTACATTACTTATAAAAAGTGCAGACTGGCTGGTTGACGGCGCATCGGCACTGGCAAAAAAATATAATGTATCTGACCTGGCAATAGGACTTACTGTTGTTTCTTTTGGAACCTCTGCTCCTGAGTTGGTTGTAAATACAATAGCATCTTATCAAAACCATCAGGACCTGGTTTTCGGGAACGTAATAGGAAGTAATAACCTTAACCTTTTTGTTGTCCTGGGAATTGCAGGAATAATAACACCATTAATAGTTCAGTCCAGTACCGTCTGGAAAGAGATCCCTATCTCATTTTTTGGAATAGTATTTCTGTTTTTTATTGCCAATGACTTTTTCTTTTCAGATCATCAGGTTGTTTCCAGAATAGATGGTTTTTTATTGTTAAGCATGTTCATATTATTCCTTTACTATGTTTATAAACAGATGAAGACCGATCCTGCCAGTCAGGTAATTGACAAAAATAGGTCCTCAATATATCTGATCCTGCTTTTAATAATTGCCGGACTTGCCGGACTGGTCATAGGAGGAAGGCTGGTAATAAATAATGCAGTTAAGCTGGCAACATCTTTAGGAGTAAGTGAAAAAATAATCGGACTCACAATTGTTGCTATCGGCACTTCATTACCTGAACTGGCAACATCTGTTATAGCAGCCCTCAGAAAAAACAACGATATTGCAGTAGGAAATATAATCGGGTCAAATATTTTTAATATTTTCTTTATCTTGGGAGTCAGCGCATTGGTGAGACCTGTCGGATACCATACGAGCTTTAATTTTGATTTTTACCTGCTTGCGGCCGGGACAATAATCCTATTTATTGCAATGTTCACAGGTAAAAAGAAGAAACTGGACAGATGGGAAGCTGCAATTTTAGTTTTAATGTATGTTGTATATACTACATGGCTGATAAAAAATGAAATAAGCCTGCCGGGTTAACAATTTTTATCACAAAAATCATTCTTTTATTAGTTCCTAATAATTACTTTTAGCAAGTAATAAAATTTGCTAATAACAATAAATAATCACATTATGGCAGAAAAAAAAGAAAACAGGCCTGAACAGGAACAAGAAAGCTTTCTGGATAAAGCCAAAGAATGGGCCGATAAAGCAGAAGACTTTTTTGAAGACATATCAGATAAATTCAAAAAAAGTGATGCCTTCAAAAAAGCAGAAGAATTTTTGGATAAAGCTGATGACTACATTGAGAATAAAGTTGACGATTTTGAAAAAAGCGGCATGAAAGATAAGCTACAGGCTTTTGCAGATAAAATGGAAAACAAAACTGAAGATTTTCTGGACAAGGCCGGGGTTAAAGGAAAAGAACTGGCTGATAAAGCCAATAGCCTTATTGAAAAATATAAGAAAAAGATGAAAGAAAAAGATAAACCCGAAGAGGACTCCGGGGAAGAATTAAAGGCATAAAGTTCGATCTGATTTAAAATTAATAAATACATTCTAATAAAACGAACATTAACTTTTTTAATTAAAAGTTAATGAAAAATAATTACAAAATTTCAAATAAATGAAAAACATCTTAGGAGAAATATTATCGCGCCTGGACGATAATTCAATAGAAACGATCAGCCGGCAGGTAAATGCACCGCCGGACCAGACAAAAACAGCACTTGCAAGTGCAATTCCAATATTAATGAACGCGCTGGCAAAAAACAGCAACAGCCGGGAAGGAGCTGCTGCCCTGCAGAATGCCGTAGCCAGGGACCATGACGGCAGTCTGTTTGATAACCTGGGTGATTTTCTTAATAATCCCGCTGCAGCTAACGGGGAAGGTATTCTGAAACATGTCCTGGGCAATAAAAGGCAAAATGTAGAACAGTATATTAGTAACGATTCTGGACTTAACAGTTCATCAGTCGGAAAAATTCTTGAAATGGCAGCACCGATTGTAATGGGTTATCTTGGTAAAAACAGCGGAGGTGGCAGCGCTATAGGCAATCTGCTAAATTCTTATCTAAAAACTGAAAAAAAGCAAGCACCGCAATCACAAAGTGTTATCAACCAGATACTGGATCGTGACAACGACGGTAACGTTATGGACGATATTGCTGAAATGGGAATGTCATTTCTCGGAAGAATGATGAAAAGAAGGTAATTGTTTGAAAATTATAAAAAAAGAGCTGATAAGGTTTGTTATTCTAAAAGTAATTTCAGAATTTAGCTTTATTTTAAATTATCTATTTCAGAATTCACCAACATTTAGATTACAGACAGCAGACTGTTTGACTGAATAAGATCAATAATTTAGTTTTTTATTAAAATTTTTTACTTATGAACAAAGCACAATTAATTGATGCAATGGCTGCAGGTTCAGGCCTGACCAAAGCAGATGCAAAAAAAGCATTAAATGCATTTCTAAGCACAACCACAAATGCCCTTAAAGGCGGAGACAGAGTGGCAATGATAGGATTTGGCACCTTTTCGGTAAGTAAACGTAGTTCACGTACTGGCAGAAACCCACAAACCGGAAAAGAGATAAAAATTCCTGCTAAAAAAGTAGTAAAATTCAAAGCAGGGGCTGATTTGGCCGGTGCTGTTTCTTAACTAAATTTGAAACTATTTATATAAGGAGACTGTATTATTAGGTTGCTGACTTAAAATGACTGCTGCCCCGTGATAATCATCAGTTTGGGCTGTTCGTGATTGTTAAACAACACAATAGAGAATGAATCTCAATTGCAGCATTTCAGGTTAATTAACTTAACATTCAGTCTCTTTTATTTAAGTTAAACTATCAGATAATTTAATATGTACAGGCGGTTAAATATATTCACTACTATCTTCAGAAATAAGGATCAAATAATTTTACGTGATTATCTTGCACTTGAACGTACCAAACTGGCAAATGAGCGAACACTGCTTGCATATTCCCGAACCTCACTCTATATGCTTTTGGGAGGTATTGCGTTCCTTCAGCTGGAAGATTTTAAAAGTATTATTTGGGTTGGTTATCTTGCAATAGGATTAAGCTTAGTATTAATTATTGTAGGTATTTACAGATTCTTTTTGATAAAATACAGATTGACAAATTATTACATAAATAATACGGAGCCGAATGAGTAAAATATTTATAACATCACTATTAATCGTTTTCCTGTTTCCTGTTTATGGCGAAAATCCTGATCTTATCCGGCTTTCCGGATCGGCATCAGAAATCGGAAATATCTGGGGTATGATCAACGGTCAGGCCGTAAAGGAGGATATGGACAAATATTTTTTGAATAAAGCATCTGAAAACGGAATAACCACTGAGGAGCTGATCGAACGCTCCTCAAAATTTGTAAGTATAGCAGAAGAGATTGCACCTCACTGGCTGGCAGAGGCCAGGACTATTGCTGATCAGGCAGGGGTGAGCCGCGAGCTGTATATTTCATTTATTGCCAATGTCTACAGGAATCTGTTTGTTCATGAATGCACATCTTATGCAGTTTCACACAAGTATACAGATAAAAGTGCTGTTTATTTTCATAAGAACCGTGATAATGTTGAAAAAGCGCAGGCTGCTTTTATTTATAACTCTAAGGTACACGGTATTAATAAGTTTATTGCTGTCAGCGATGCCAGTGCATTATGTTGTATGATGATGGTGAATGAAAAAGGCCTGGCAGGATCTGCCGATTTTCCGGGAAGCAATGGCCCTGAAAAGGCACCCAAAAATTATCGTGGAATAATGAACACATTTATGCTCCGCTACATAGCTGAAAAAGCATCAGACTGCAATGAGGCTTTACAAATTATCGAAGATTTTACGAAGAAAGGGTACTATGCAGGCGGAGATGTTGATGAAACCCACTGGCTGTTTGTTGATAAAAACGGAACCATACTGGAAGTTAGTAATAATTCGAAAAATATAATCTCCAGGGAGCATAGTGAAAAAGTTTACTTCAGCAGGCTCGAGAATAGTGAAGCAGCCCGGAGGCTTAACGAAATTAAAACTCCTGTTACCTTCGAAGAGTTTCACTTTGTTTCCCGTGATCCCTCAATCTGTCTTAAATCATCAATATCAGGAATGACAGTGGAAATTCATCCTGAACACCCTGATCAACTGACATGTGCGTGGATTTCACTTCCTGCCCGTTCAGTTTCAATACCTATTTTGATGGGCGGGGAAGGAACCCCGAAAGAACTTATAAATGGCAATGCCTATAAACTGGCTAATAATCTAAGTGGCTCCAGCGACCTTTGGGAAAGTATTGAGGAAAACCTGCACCAGCATAAGGAGCTTTTCATAAGTAATGCCGGACTTAAAAACCAAATCATAAACAGGGAAAATTATTTCGATTTATGGAACCTGGGACAATCGAAGTTGATACTAAAAATATTACAAAAACTGCAGGATTGAGATCTGCATAACCTTTTTTTACATACTTACTTATGGATAAGGAGATAATTGCAGCTATAGCTTTGGGGATCGGACTAAGTGCCAGTACAGGATTCAGGGTGTTTCTTCCCTTACTTGTTGCAGGTATTGCTGCGAGGTTAGGATTTCTGCCGGTGAACGAAAGTTTTGCCTGGCTGGAATCCACGCCAGCACTTGCTGCTCTTAGCGTTGCAACAATAATTGAAATAATTGCATATTATATTCCCTTTATTGATAATCTGCTCGATTCCATTGCAATGCCTCTTGCCATAGGTGCAGGAACACTCCTTGCAGCGTCAGTCATTCCTGTTGACAACAGCTTCCTGAAATGGCTGATGTCCATTGTAATCGGCGGCGGATCCTCTGCCACCGTGCAGGGAGGGTTAGCCACCCTTCGCCTGGTATCATCCGGCACAACCGCAGGAATTGCCAATCCGGTAATATCCACCGGAGAAAATGCAGCTGCTGTTGGCGTTTCGGTTCTTGCGATTGCCATCCCTGTGCTTATTGCAGGTTTGGTAATTATCTTAATGATTTTCATCCTTCGCAAAATTTTTAAAAAAAAGAGAATTTAAGAACACAGGAAAATTTCCGGAAAAAAAATTGATCCAGTACCGACAAGCGGAACTGGATCAATAATTTACGGCATAAACCCGTTGATCTAAAATAAATTTTATTTCTTAAGAATCTTTTTCAGGATAACCTCTTTATCAATTTTTTTAGTACAGAAAAACCAATCGTAACAGTGCATCTCATCCTTACTCTCCATTCTTTCCTTGGCAACACCACATGATCCGGCTGTTGGCACTATTACTTCATCACCCGGCTGCCAGTCAGCAGGTGTTGCTATATTAAACTCATCGGCTGCCTGCAGCGCTATCACCACACGGTAAAGCTCGTCAAAGTTCCGGCCAAGACTTAACGGATAATAGATAATGGTCCTTATAATGCCTTTCGGATCAATTACAAATACTGCACGTACTGCTTTTGTATTACTTTCACCCGGCATCATCATACCATATTTCTTTGCAACATCCATTGTAATGTCCTCGATCAGGGGAAATGTTACTTCAACATCCTTCATCCCTTTGTATTCAATCTTTTCTTTGATGGTCCTCAGCCATGCAATATGGCTGTACAAACCATCAACTGAAAGTCCTACAAGTTTACAATTAGCATTGTTGAACTGCTCTTCCATTGTTGCAAAAGTCATAAATTCAGAAGTGCAAACTGGTGTAAAGTCAGCCGGGTGACTAAAAAGAATAACCCAGCTCCCTTTGTAATCTCCGGGAAAATTGATTTCTCCCTGTGTTGTTACTGCCTTAAACTCAGGTGCCTTTTCACCTATCCGTGGCATTGAAAATTCCTGTTCTTCCATAATGTAAAATTTAATATGATTTTTATAATCTCATTTTTTTCCATTCTTCCTTCATACGGTTCAGATCGCCAATCCATGATTCTATATCATCTTCATGTTCCAGTTCCTCATTTAGTATCTGAACTGCAATCTGATGTGTTGAATGATCTTTCCCTGCAGTAAAATCAGCTATCTCCTGATATCTCTTAATGGCACATCTTTCTCCTTTAAGGTTCTGTTCCAATATAGCCTCAATGTAAGGATCTGATGGTTCATCATATGAACAACGCGATAATTTTGTCCACTCCGAAGGATTGATAACAGGGGTACCCCCTAATTGTATAATCCTTTCTACCACTAAAACAGCATGATTTAACTCCTGATCGGCATGCAGTAACAGTTCAGGTTCAACCTCGCTCCTCATCGGCCCTTCCATTAATCTTGCCCCAATCCAGTACTGATAATATGCCAGCCACTCTTCAGAAAGCGCAGCATTCAACATCTCCAATAATTTTTTTACATCAACTGATGCAACTTTAATAGCTTCTTTTCCCATAATTGTTAATTTTGAATTATTTAAGATAATATTTTTTCTAATTTAGAATATTGAAATCCTTTTATTTGAGCATAAAATTACAAAATAATTTTAACCTAATGTTTATTTAGAATTAAAAGATAGCTAAAAGAAAATATGAAAAACACTGAAATACTTGCAACAATCGGGCCTGCCACGATAGATATTATTGATCAGCTTTATTACAACGGAATGAACGGAATACGGATAAACAGTTCTCATGGCAGCCATGAATCTCACAGGACCGTTATAGAACGATCCCGGAAGGCAAATCCTGAAGGTTATATTGTTTATGATATTAAAGGGCCTAAAATAAGACTGGGTGATATTCCCGAACCACTCACTGTTAAGGCAGGTGATACATTGTTGTTAAGGACAGATATTCCCAAAAAGAAAAGTACCGGTTATCCGGAAGTAATCTCTTTTAATGACGGTATTCCGGTAGCATTTAAAGAACTTGATCAATTTATAAAACCAGGCCACAGGTTATTCATTGATGATGGCTATGTCGGCCTGAGAGTAAAAAAAGTATCTCCGGGAAAAATTTTATGCGAGGTGCTATATGGCGACGTTATCCGTTCAAGAAAAGGACTCAACCACCCTGATACTATCATGCATTATCCTTATACGATGCCGCATGACCTGCCTAATCTGACATTTGCCGTGAATAACAGGGTTGATTATATAGCCGACTCATTTACACGAAACAGGGATGACGTTGCAGAACTTCGCCGCCAGTTGAAAGGAACAGGGATCAGAATAATATCAAAAATAGAAAATCCGGAAGGATTGAATAATTTTGACGAAATTATTGAAATAACAGATGCTGTAATGATAGCGAGAGGAGATCTTGGAGTAGAAATAGATCCTTGCAGTTTGCCTGAACACCAAAAAGATATGATAGAAAAATGTAATAAAAAAGGTGTTCCGGTTATCACAGCGACTCAGATGCTCGAATCAATGATACTAAATCCAAGGCCCAGCAGAGCTGATGTCAGTGATATAGCAAATGCCATTTATGACGGGACAGATGTTATTATGCTGTCTGGCGAAACTTCTGTCGGAAAATATCCGGCGGAATGTGTTAAAATGATGAAAATGATTGCGGAATATGTTGAAAATACCAACAGATACAAAAGTAAAAAAATAAAAGTCAACAGTTTAACATCAACAAAATCAATATAATATAAGACTATCCTGCCCATAATTATTTTCCCCGGCAGCGTTATTTTGTATTGTCCTCTTTTTTTATTTATCTTTTTATTCCTGCCAATTAAATTTTCTGAACATAAAAATTTTAGTAATATTGAAGCCCGGAATTAATCCTCATCAAAATATTCAACTGGAGAAATGGAAGCAAGAAATAAAATTGGATTTGATAATGACAGGTATCTCCTTGAACAGACCTCGGCTATTCTGGAAAGGGTAAACAGGTTCAAAAACAGACTTTACCTTGAATTTGGAGGAAAAATATTATATGATTATCATGCTGCAAGGGTGTTGCCCGGTTTTGATCCAAATGTTAAAATGCGACTTTTACAACTACTTAAAGATAAAATAGATGTAATATTATGCATAAATGCCCGGGATATTGAAAGGAAAAAAGTCAGGGCTGACTTTGGAATCACATATGATGTGGATACACTTAAAACCATTGATGATTTCAGTGAGTGGGGTTTAAATGTTACTGCTGTGGTTATCACAAGATATGAAAACCAGTCTCCTGCCAAGGCTTTTAAAAACAAGCTTGAACTTAGGGGGGTGAAGGTATATCTTCACTATCCCACAAAAGGATATCCTACAGATATAGATCTTATTGTAAGTGACCAGGGATATGGTGCCAATGATTATATTAAAATCACAAAACCTATAGTTATTGTAACCGGCCCGGGGCCCGGAAGCGGAAAACTTGCAACCTGCCTGAGTAATATTTATCATGAATACAGAAACGGTCTCAAAGCGGGATATGCCAAATTTGAAACTTTCCCAATCTGGGATCTGCCTGTCGACCATATTGTGAATATTGCCTACGAGGCAGCTACAGTTGATCTCAACGATAAAGTAATGATAGATGAGTACCATCTTAAAGCGTATAACAAAATTACAGTTAATTATAACCGGGATATAGAAGCTTTTCACCTGCTGAAAAGGATATTCGAAAAAATTACCGGCGGAGAATCTTTATACCTTTCGCCGACTGACATGGGAGTTAACCGGGCAAGTGCAGGCATCGTTGATGACCGGCTTATCAGGGAGGCCTCTTATCAGGAAATTATAAGAAGATACTTCAGGTCGGCTGTGGAGTATGCACTGGGACTCGTTGAAAAAGAGGTCCTGGACCGGATAGTTAATATAATGGATGAAATTGGGGCTAAAGCTGAAGACCGGAAAGTAGTTATGCCTGCCCGTAAAGCGGCAAAAGATGCTGAAAAATGCGGCAAAGGCAATGCAGGAATGTTTTGCGGGGCATCAATAGAGCTGCAGGACGGAACTATAATAACCGGCAAAAATTCACCTCTGATGCATGCTGCATCAAGCCTTATTTTAAATGCCACCAAACATCTTTCAGGACTTCCTGATAACATGTACCTGTTGCCCCAAAGCCTTATCGATTCAGTTACACATCTCAAAAAGGACATTTTAAAAGGGAAAATGGTCAGTCTCGATGTAGATGAAACATTAATAGTGCTTGGAATCAGCGCTCTTTCAAATCCGGCAGCACAAATGGCCCTGGAAAACCTGAAATATCTGAGTGGTTGCGAGGTGCATCTGACCCACATTCCCACTCCGGGAGATGAAGCCGGTTTAAGAAAACTTAAAGTCAACCTTACCTGCGATCCTGAATATTCAAGCAAAAGTCTTTTTATCAGTAGTTAGCCTGATCAAAGTTAACTTGTATTGATAAAAATAATTCATTCCCATATTTTCAGGGGATTAAAAAAGTAATTTCTATTTTCGCAATTTCAAAATAATTATCATGGCAAAAGAGTATACCAATGAACTGCTGATTGATTTCGGACCGGATGGAAAAAACCTGTTGCCTGTGGTAACGCAGGATTCTACTACAAGGGAAGTTTTAATCCTGTCTTTTGTAAACAGGGAAGCATTTGAGGAAACCCGCAGAAGCGGATATGCAACCTACTGGAGCAGAAGCCGTAATGAATTATGGAAAAAAGGGCTGACCTCAGGTGATATGCTCCGCATTGATGAGATCAGAATAAACTGTGAACAAAACTCACTCCTATACCTGGTAACTCCCGAAGGGAAAGGGGCATGTCATGCTAAAAATGAATCCGGATTACCCTTCAGCTCATGCTATTACAGACGAATAACCAGCACCAATAAGTTAGAAAAAATATAATGGAAAACAAAAATCTTATTATAGGGATGCCCGCAGGTTCTCTGGCAAATGCATCAAGAGGCGGCAATATAATTCAATTGTTAAAAAATGCAGGATTTGAAACAAGAGGGTATGATTCAGGAGGCCCAACAGTATTTAAATCTGTTAATTTTCTCTTTGGCTGGGATGGCAGGCCTCAGGAATTCGGATCTCAACTGGGAATTCACGAACTGGATGTTGCAATTGCAGGTGCAGACTGGATCACAGAACGTATCCTGGAATTGAAAATGGAATATAATACAATTTTAGAAATTGAGGAGGTAATGCCTCTTAACCGCGGGGAAGTAAGAATTGTTGGAATTGCACCCAGAGAGGCAGCCGGTAATATAAAGGATGTATTTCTCAATTTATGTAATTCGCAGGATATCATTACCATAGTTTCTGAAATGCCTTACCTGGCGTTGAACTGGGCTCAGAAAATTCTGAAAGAGCTGGGTAAACTTGATGAATTCGGTGAGTTCAGTGTTCAAAAGTATAAGACACCTTCAAAAATAAAAAAAGGTGTGATTATCTATGAAACATGGGGAAAAACCGAGTCAAAAGTCAAAAACGGTGGCGCCGACATAGGGGTAGAGATCACTCAGTCAGGAAGTGCACTGCGTAATTATGGTTTAAAAATAATTGACGAGATAATGGTTTCACAGACAGGGATATATATAAATCCGGCCCTGAAGAAAGATCCAAAGAAAAAAGATCTTCTTAAAATGTTTCTGCTTAACCTTTATGGAAGTGTTAACGCCGAAAATAAGGTGATAATCTTTTTCAATGTCCCAAATGAAAACCTGTCTGACATGAAGGAATATCTAAAAGATAATCAGCTATTTGCAGACGAGCCAACGATAAACGAAGGACAGACGCATGCACAGCTGAGTATCCAGGTGGATACAAAGCAGCACCATCTCCCTCTGGCAAAAATAAGATACGAACTGGCTGTAAGGAAAGCAGTGAACATTGATACAATTCCTATAGACTCATCGATTTCAAGTATCAATGTGCTGGAATTTTAAAGAATTACTCAAGAACTGCATTCCAGGGTTCAACTGATTTATTCCTACCTTCGTGTACCTGGACAAACCCGGTTATATCATTTCCTTCGACAGCTCCGCTGTAAAGATATCGTATATTATTTACAGGATTAAAAGCAGTAAAGCTGATCCTTTTACCTTTAAGATGAACATTATCAACCGGTAATGCAATATTCCCTGATTTAAGATAAAGGTCAATTTCCTGAAATTGCTGCCTGGCAGTCATTACGAATACCTCGTCCCCTGCTCTCCACATCCAATACCCACTTATACGGGCAGGAACCATCCACAAATAAATAGAGTGATCTCCAAACCTGACATGCTTGTCAGGTTTCCAATCATCCATACCAAAATCATGTGAAACAATCTTTGTTCCCGGCTCCAGCTTTTCAAGCAGTGAAGGGCGGAGCTTTATATTTATGGTGGGAAACAGATACATTGTTATGACAGTAGCCCTGCTGAAATCAGTTTCATAAATATTCTCTTCAAGAAACATGACCTTGTCTGACACTCCGGCTTTTAAGGCATTTAACTCAGCCTCCCTGACACGTTTGGGATCCAGCTCCACTCCATGTCCAAAGGCTCCGAGCTTTGCCGCTGCAATAACGATCCTTCCGTCGCCTGACCCAAGGTCGATCACATAATCACCCGGACCGACACCTGCAACATCAAGCATATTCTCCGCAATTGTATAGGGTGTCGGAACATAGGCAACATCAAGCTTTTGTGCCCTTAGCGAAGAAAAGAAAGGTAAAATCAACAGCAATCCCAAAAGAAGCAATATACCGGGGGAAGGGATATCTTTTGTCTTCATAGGCTAAAAAATTATAGTCTTATATTGAACATCTACAAAAGATTTACCTGTAAATTTAATTGATATTTTTTACACCCCGTTTAAATCTGACAATATTCATGGATTTATGCTCAAAAAAAAGGGCAGCATTAAAGCCGCCCCCTAAAAACTAATCCCCACAATATAAAACTATGAATTTATTGTCTGACTATAATCTGTAACAATTTATAATTTAACGCAATTTGTATTTTTCAAAGAGTCATTTTCAATCATCATCGTCATCATCATCGTCATCATCGTCATCATCATCATCATCGTCATCATCGTCATCATCGTCATCATACTCTTCACAACTGCTGATATCTTCAAGTTTATCTTTTAATTCATCAGTAATACCTGTGTTAAATTCATCGGTAAAGAGAAAAACACCATTTTCATCTTTTACGGCAGATGATAAATCAATTCCATTAAACAGATCGGACAGATTGAATATAACCAGAACATCATTTATTACTCCCTCACTGATATTGAACCCATAATCATTTTCAACCTCAATGTCGAAGTCATCATCACCGGTAATAAATTCAAAAGGGGCTTCAGTCAGATCAGAAAAAAATATTGTTCCCCTCATAACCACTGCCATGTCATCGTCCAGAACATCTTCCGTTTCCAGCTCAATCTCTTTATACAATCCCGGTTCCACCTCTGCCCAATTTATTGCCGGATCAGAATTACCGTTAAGCAGATCAATAGCATATGGCCCGTTGAATACAATTTTTCCCATATCAACATCGTCATCCTCCCCAAGCGGTTTAAATTTTATTTTCTCAACTCCAATAAGAGCTTCCTCGATAACCACAGAGTCTATATTATTCACTGAAGCGCTCTTCAAGGTAGCAGGAGGTGTGGAGGATTTAAAAATTAGCCTGACGCCCGTCCGGCCGTCAAGATCATCATCGTTGCAGGAATTTAACAGCATTAAGCTGGCAGCAAAAATTAATCCTAAAGAATATTTAAGTGTTCTCATAATTAAATAATTTTTATTGTATATTTTAAACAATTCAAATCCGTTAATGTTTCCCAAACTCTATCATAACCATGATTACAAAACTTATAAAACAAGCCTTTTAAAATAATATGGAAATGCCGAACTTTCCGCCCGAAAATGCATTTCCTCCCCCAAATTCAAGGTTAATACCTACACCATCAGTAAAATAGTATCTTCCTCCGATTTGCGCACCAAGGCCTAATCCTGATGTATGAGAACCGGGATAATCTTTTGCTGAATCCCAGATATAGAATCCAAGATTTAGTCCTGCATATAAATCCCAGTTGGTAGGTATATTTAGTACACTGTTAAAATGATAATTACCATTCGCTGAAATACCGATTACGGAATGATTGTATTTAATACTATTATAATTATCGTGGTATCCCCTGTATGAAAGTTCTCCACCGACCGTAATATCATTATGCACACCAAAATCCAGACCGAGATATACTGGTACACCCCATGATGATAATCCCAGTCCTGCATTAAATTGTGACTTGCCTTTTGGAACAGGTGACTGTGCAAAAACCTGTAATAAAGCAATTATCAAAACAGCCGTTAAAGTATATTTCTTCATTGTAATTAATTTAAATTGTTAATAAATAATTAAATAAAACTATTCCTTCGTCAGATCACTAACTTCTGAACTCCCTGATTTTTGTTTGTTGTCATCAATTTGCCATGGGACAATAAATGTCTCATGAGAAAATGAATAATTAAAAACCTTCAGAGACCATGCCTTGTAATGATCTGTTAATTCATTAATTGTACTATCTCTTTTAATCTCAGTCATAATATTTCCTATTTGACATACGATACCAGGGTACAATTATCATGCAGGTTATCATTCTGAATCATATAATAATGAAAAACAGATAATTACAAAATTAAAATGTGCTCATCTACTTATCAAAATGATAAAATATTCTCATCCCGATAATAAAAATCAGGGAAAAGAAGCCAAATAACTTCTAATCTTCATAGATCATTTTTCTGGTCAT
>LSQX01167355.1_pt1 | contig 20427 bp, 11 predicted proteins | sample 654561 | NCBI WGS metagenome assembly LSQX01 (sample SAMN04489861, study PRJNA283612) | anaerobic digester metagenome | isolation source: 4 biogas reactors fed with cattle manure at either 37C or 55C with and... | place: Denmark: Kongens Lyngby | collected 2014 | reverse complement strand
ACAATTGACATACACAGTCCGTACGACGAGCGGCTTCGGCCGCGCTCATGCTGTTCCTCGCGCTCCTCGCCCTCCCCGCCTCCGCGGAACTGCAGATCACCATCACCGCCGACCCGCCGCTGCCGGTCGCGAACCTGATGGAGAACGCGGAGTTCGAGGCGGGCGATGAGCGAGCGCCTGAAGGCTGGGGCGCGAGTACTAGCGTGCCCGGGGCGGGCAGCTTCGCGCGCCTGACGGAGGGCGGTCGTAGCGGGGCATTCATGCGCGTCGAATCCTTCACATCTACTACGAACGCGTATCTCTCGCGCACGGCTCATGTGAAGCCTCAGACCCTCTACCGCGCAGGCTCATGGGTGCGACTGCGCGGCGGAGCGATGGTCATGTGGCTGCACGCGTGGGTGGACGGTAAACGCTTCGACGAGCGAGCCTACCTGCGCTCGCTCGGCCTCAATCCGCTCGTCCCGGAGTTCGTGCGGCTCGAATGGACGCAGAGCCCTGACCCGGACTCATGGCAATGGGTTGAGCATGAGTTCAGCACCTGGCCGAACCAGGGCAACATCAACATGCACCTCGGCGCATACTTCGACCGCTCCTCGATGGACATAGACGGCGCGTTCCTCGGCCTCGCGCGCACCACGCTCACGATCTCGGTGACGCGCGGAGGGATCGCGCGCGTGCGAGTGCTCAACGACGCCGGAGACGAACTCTGGAATAGCGGCGAACTTGCGGGGGGGACGACCGTCGTGCGCCATGAGCTGCCGGACCTGCCGACGGACGCGCGCTATCGGGTCATCGCCACGCAGCCTGACCGGACGGAGGTGGCGGCATGGTATCCCGAGGAGCAGTAGTCGTCGCGTTGCTGGCGGTTGCGATCACGCTCGCGACCGCGCAGGAGGACCCGCCGCGTGATCCAGCAGAACGCGATCCATGGGTGCATACACAGGTGCTGGGGCCGCCGGAAGCAGTGACGCTGACGATCGCGGAAGGCCCTGAGTTGACGCCCGTTGACCTCGGTGAGCCGACCGTTGAGGCGCAGAGTGCCACGTGGCGCACACCGGGGATGACAGTCATCCGCATCGTAACCCCGCGCGAAAACATGTTCGCCCGCGACATAGAGTTGAGCTTCCGCAACGACGGCGACGCGCAACGTCTCCTCGACGTGACCTGTTCGATCCCGGCGATGGTGGATGATGCGCGGTGGTGGGATGGGCGCGTGGACCGAGCGCCGGCGTCAGCGGAGTTCCTGCGCAACGACTCCCTGCGCGCACCTATCAGTGCGGCGCTTGTGGGTCAGGCAGGCATGGCCCTCGCGCTCAACCCCGAATGTCTGCTGTCTACATTCGCCATCGGCGCGAGCGGCGATGACGCCGTTGATGCGCTGAGCTTCCGCACGCGGATCGTGCTCGACCAGGGACAGACGCTCACGCTCCCGCTGGTGCAATACGCGTTTGTGGGTGTCGGCGGCTACCGCACCGCCGTCCAGGCGTGGTACGAGCTCTTCCCCCAGTACTTCAGTGTCAACCCCGGCACTCGGCCGTCGTTGATCGGCGGGGGCGGCTACCTCTTCTCCGGCAGGCCGACGCGCGAACTACAGTGGGAGGAGGCGCGGCGTCTCGGGATGGGCTGGGAGTGGGCCTACTGCCCGGCGCAGACACCTGGCGACTGGTATCCAGACGAGCGCTTCTACGATCCGGAGAAGGGCTACGCTGGCGACATGGATCGGCATCGCAACGAGGTGAAGGGTAGCCTCGATGACTACCGCCGCGACATGCGCGAGCGCTTCCAGCGCGGCTGGTGGCGCACCAGCAACGCCTACTACCTTCTCCCTCACGCCGCCGACATCAGTGTGCTCGAACGCTTCCCCGACGGCGCGATCATCGGCCCGACAGGCGAGCCGACGAACATCAAGGTCGGCTGGATCAAGACCGACGCACAGACGCGGATGTCCTACCCGTGGGGCAACGCCTACGGGCAGGAGGTGGCAGCCGACATCGAGCAGATCGCCTCAGATTTCGGCGCGGCCGCAATTGGCTTCGACGAAGCTTACGGCGCGGACCGGCAGTATGGCGCGGGTATCGAGGACGAGCCCGCGCGAGCGTGGGACGACGAGGGCCGCGTCTACGCCTCAACGCAGGTGGCGCTCTCGCGGCTGGCCGAGCATATCCACGAGCAGACCGTGCGGGGCTACACGATGGGCATGGTGATGAACAAGCCGACGAACTACCAGACCGCGACGCGCACCGACGTGGCCATGCACGAGTTCGTGCCGTGGATGAACACCGAGGCGATCGAGCCGATGCGGCTGCTCCTCGGGCACAAGCCGATGAGCTGGTGGTCGCCGCCGCGCCCGGAGACGATCCTCAACTGGCAGGAGATCTCACCCGAGGAGATTCGCGAGGGGATCAAGGGCCTCCACGACTACATCCGCCTCGCGAGCCTGCGCTGGGGCGCGTTCCCGATGAACATGCAGCTCTGGGGCGTGGAGGAGCTCATGGAGGTTGTGCGGGTCCTGCGCGAGATGCTCACCGAGGGCTGGCAGGCCGATCCGGCTTTCACCACCGACGAGCGCCTCTGGACCGCGCGTTACGGGCGTGGAGCCGGTGCGTTCCTCGTGGCGGGCAACCCGACGCGCGAGGCCGTGGCGACCGAGATCCGCCCGCTGATGGAGGGCGCCACCACGCTCTACTGCGCATACGACGGAAGTGACCGCTCCGTGCAGACCGACGAGATCACCGGGCAACCCTCCATCACGCTGGAACTCGGGCCGAAGCAGCACGAGATCCTGCGCACGGCGGTGCGCATTGGCCTGGCTCTCAGCGGCTCAGGCACCGCGTCCATGGAGCTCCATGGGCTGACTGAGGGAACACTAAAGGCCAACTGGACATGCTCGCCTCAGACCCGGAGCGGGGAGGGCGCCATCGCTGCACGGGTCCCACGTGGCGCAACGGTGACATCGTTCGTGCTCAACGGCGAGGAGCGGGAGTTCGAGGCGTTCGATGGCGAGGTTCGCTGGGAGGGCGTTCTGCCGAGAGAGGGCAGCCTGCGCGTGAGATGGACGCCGGCGGTGGTCGTCGAGGCCACGCGCGAGCAGATCGCGGACTTCCCGTTCGTGGAGGGCGATGCGCTCGCGACGATCGTGCTTCCGTCCGATCCGAGCGAGCGCGACCGGTACCTCGCGGAACACCTGAGCGTCTACTTTGACTACTGGCAGCGGCGGCAGGAGAAGCCTGAGGTGCAGGTCAGTTCGCTCGCAGAGGTGGAACCGGGGCCGAGACTGCCGATTGCTGAGAACGCCGCGGATATCGCTGGCCCGCGCATCGTGCTTGCGCAGGCCCAGCGACCGGCAGTGCAGATTGTCGAAGACACGCTCATCATCGGCGGACGGGATGACCTCGAGCGCGAAAAGGCAATGTTGCGGCTGATGGGATTGATGGACGAGCACTACCCGCACTCTGGGGCATTCCCCGATCACCCGATGTATGCGAAGGCCGGGATGGTGGGGCGGACACTCGAGGCGGCCATTCGAGACGCTGGAGGGACCCACTGATGAGGCGCATCTGCCTGATCTCGCTTACACTGGTGGGCATCGCCGGGACCCTACAGGCGGCGACCATCACGGTTACCACAGACGGCGCGCCGGCATCGCGCATCGTGATCGGCGCTGAGGCCGCCGAGAGCGTGTCTTACGCGGCCGAGGAGTTGCAGACATACATCAAGAAGATCTCCGGCGCTGAACTGCCGATCGTCCATGAGACGCCGGACGATCTGCGTGAGGGCATTGCCCCGGGCATCTACCTCGGCGACAGTCGCGCGGCCGCGAGGCTGCGCATTACCGTGGATCGGCTTGATCCCGACGGTTTCCGTATCGCCACACCAGAGCGTGGCCTGATGATCATCACCGGGCGCGACCACAAGGGCCCGCACCTGCCCGGCCGAAGCGGCTCCCTCCGCCGCAGCCTCTCCAGCGACGGAAGGCTCGTCCCGTGGGGCGAGACCGGTACGCTCTACGGCGTATACCACCTGCTGCGAGAGCTTGGCTGCCGGTGGTTCTTCCCGGGCGATATCGGCGAAGTAGTCCCGCAGCAATCGACCATCCGCTTCAGCGACTACGCCGTCACCGATGCGCCGCACTTCCACTACCGCATGTGGTACGCCTTCGACTGGGACAAAGACGCTGAGGCCGCGCGCTGGTACAAGCGCGTCGGCTTTGGCGGCGAATACTACATCAACCTCAACCATTCATTCACCGACTGGGCAGCGAAATACGGTGACACCAACCCGGAGTACTTCGCCACCGTTCGGGGAAAGCGCGACATCTACAACCACAAAGAGCCGGGGCGCGTCTCGATCAACTTCACGAACCCGGACGTGCTCGACCTGACCGTCCAGCAGGCGCGCGACTTCTTCGAGCAGCCGCCGTGGCAGACCGATGAGCCGATCGACTGGGACCGGCAGATCAAGAACTTCCCGATCTACCCGATCGTGCCCAATGACTCATACACCGACGCCGGGCAGGAGGCGCGCGATGCCGGTTGGGTGACGGAGGAGCGCGGCACCTCCGGCATGTTCTCCGACCTCGTCTGGAACTTCGTCAACGAGGTCGCGAAGCAGGTCAAGGACGACTACCCCGACCGCTATATCGGCAGTCTCGCCTACGCCTATCAGTTCCTCCCGCCACAGCGCATCGAGCGGCTTGAGGACAATGTGGTCGTCATGATCTGCAAGACCCGGCGCAATCACTGGGATCGTGACTACAAGGAGAAGATCCGCGCTGCCATTGATGGCTGGCTGGCGCTCAAGCCGGCGAAGGTGTACGTCTGGGAATACTATAACGTTTGGTACAATCCGGCGATGCGCGGAGTTCCGGTAGTCTTCCCCCACCTGATTGATGAGGACATCAAGTTCCTCGCCGACATCTCCTCCGGCGAATTTGTCGAGTCCGAATCAGAAACGCGCGATAACTGGGGGCAGTCGCGCGTGGCGCAACACGTCGGCCTCCAGGGGCTGAACTGGTACGTGACGGCCCGCCTGCTCTGGGATCCGCACCAGGACCTCGACGTTCTGCTCGATGACTACTACACGCGCTTTTACGGCCCGGCGCAGGAGCCGATGCGCCAGGTCTTCACCTACCTTGAAGGCCTCTGGCTCGATCCCTCGCGCCACTCCGACCAGCCATGGCGGACGATGATGACGCCGTCGGATGTGACGCTGGTCTTCCGCTGGCTGCGGGAGGCGCGGCGGCTGGCCCATGGCACGGAGTATGAGCCGCGAGTGGAGTGGATGCTCGAAGAGTTCGAGATCGTGCGCAATGAGAGTGAGCGTGCCGCGCGGTGGGAGGAGCCGCCGACGCTCATCGCACCGAAGATCGCGGCGCCGGAGATTGATGCACAGGATGCGGACGCGGCGTGGCAGGGCGTGGAGCCAATCACAATGGTCGGCAACAACACCGGTGACCTGGAGGAGCTGTCGCCTCAGTTTACTATCGGCCACGACAGTGAGCGGCTCTACCTGTCCGTTCGTATTCCGCGCACGCCCGGCAAGCCGGTGATGGCGGAAGTGCATGAGGATGGCGGCGCGGTCTGGATGGACGAGGGTGTCGAGATCTTCTTCGAGCCAACCGGCACCTGGGGGAAGACCTACCAGATCGTCATCTCCGCGACCGGGGCCGTCTATGACAGGTCGCCGAAGGATGCAGACCTGTGGTCCTCCGGGGTTCAGACGGCCACCCGGGTCGAGGATGACGAGTGGCTGCTGGAGGCCGCAATCCCGCTGGCTGCGATAGATGCCCCGCTGCCGACCGCGGAGAAGCCGTGGCTCTTCGACGTGATGGTGAATCGCTGGGAGGGCGAGCCGAAGGCCTACTACCACGCCTGGGCGCCGACCTTCGGGCTATACAACTCCCCCAGTCGCTTCGGGAAGCTGGTGCTGGGGGAGTAAAGCTTGCGCACAGATTGTCGGAGTGCCGGCGACTGCCGTTGTCGTAGGAGGGGCCGCCGCGCGGCCGCTGTCGTTTAGCGGCGCGCGGTGATCCCGCCCGGCCAGGGCGGGATCAGGTTCCACCCCGGCCCGCGAAACTGGTTTTCAGGAACGAGCCAACACTCAATACCCCAGTGTGCGCAGAAAGTCCCGGTTGGCCTTGGCCGTGATGGCCGGATCGCGTCGCGAGCGATCCTGCTCGATGCCGATCCAGCGCTGATAGCCGGATTGATCGAGGGTCTTCATCAACTCGCCGATGTCGAAGCCGAAGTTGCCCTTGCCAAGCTCCTCGAAGTCGCCATCCTCCATCCACGTGCTCGTGGCATTGTCCCACGTCCGGGGGTCGCGCGCCCAGAAGTCCTTCAGGTGCACGTGGCCGATGCGCCCCGGATGTGCGCGCAGCACAGCCAGCGGATCGGCTCCGCAGGCCAGCAGGTGTCCGGTGTCGAGCAGAAGCTGCAGGCCCGGGGCTGCGCGGAGGATCATGTCCACGTCCTCGGCGGTCTCGATGATTGTCCCGCGATGGGCGTGGTGGAAGGGGGCCATCCCGAGCTTCATGGCCAGTTCGATCAGGTCGTCGAGATCGGCGGCAGCCCGGCGGAAATCCTCCTCCCCCATCTGCTCCCCACCGTAGTCCTTGCGTACAAGCGAACCTACTTCGGCGGCGTCGTTGCCCAACGCGCAGTTGAAGAGGACGCGCTGGCGCTTGTCCGGCGTGGCGACATTGACGATCTGAAGGCCCCACTCGGCCGCAAGCGCCGCGAGTTCAACCAGTTCATCGGCGCTCTCGGCTCTGACTCCCTCAACGCCGTCGTATCCGCACTCAGCGGCAACGCGGAAGCAGTCCTCCGGGTGTTCGTGCTGTGCTCCGCGCCAGGTGATCAGGTGCAGCGCGATCCTGAAGCGTCCGGCCATGGTCAGCTTCCTCCCTCGCAGCATGCAAGCGATTGTACAATCGATTCGCCTCCGGCATCGGGGCACCTCCGGCCGGATACACAACAAACGCGGCCCCGACCCGGGGCCGCGTTATCTACATTCACCCGCAAGCACCCCTCAGGCGATGCGATAGCCACCGTCTGCGCTGAGGATGTACTTCGGGTCGTGCGGATCATGCTCGAGCTTGTGTCGCAGGTTGGCAATGTGCGTCTGGAGCACCATCGGGTCGCCCTCACCCTCACTCCAGATCATATCAGCGATCTGATCGGACGAAAGCGCCTCGCCGCGCGCCCCAATCAGCGCGGCGAGAACACTCGCCTCTACCTCGCTCAGCATCACCTCGCGCCCGGCGACCGTGGCAGTCCGCTGCGAGGGGTTCAGCGACAGATCTCCCCGCCCGATCTCGGAGGGTTCCTCCTGCTCCCGCATCCTGCGGCGGCGCAGCAGGGACTTCACGCGCGCTACAAGCTCTCCCATCGAGAGCGGCTTGGTGACGTAGTCGTCGGCGCCCGCATCCAGACCGGCCAGGCGATCCGTCAGATCGCGCTTGGCGGTGACCATAATGATGCTGACGTCTGAGTACTGGCGCACCTCGCGGCACACCTGCACCCCGTCGCCATCGGGCAGGATCAGGTCGAGCAGAACCACATCGGGGTCCTCGCGTCTTATCGCTTCAACGGCTTCTGCAGCGGTACCTGCCTCGAGGATGTCAAAGCCGCTCTGGCCCAGAGCGGTGTTGATCATCTTGCGGGTCGCTGCATCGTCGTCAACAACAAGTATCCTGGGCTGCATTGAATTCGCCCCCGAGCGAAGACTGTAGCGATTGCACTGATTGACGCCGAATCGCAGATGACCTACCCAAACCAGACCCCGTACCTGCGGAACTGCTCGCCACCGAAGGTGCCGACGAGACCGTACAGTACGCCTGCTGTGAAGAAGTGCCCCAGAGCCAGGCCGATGAAGCCCGGGATGAGGGCGCGGTAAGTTGACATGCCGCCCAGCCGGAAGACGAGCGTCTTTATCAGCCATACCGTAAACAACGGCGCCCAGAGCTTGTGCCCGAATGACGTCGCGATCCCGTAGGCCAGCGGGTGCAGCGGGAAGCGCAGGAAGATCGTGCGCAGCAGCGTCAATCCCAGCGCCACCACTCCGCCCGCGATCATCCCCATCGTCCGCGGCCGATCGGGCGGCGCATCACTCCGCGCATAGCTGACCAGCGCGGAGTACTCCTGCTCCGCTGTATCTCCGCCCCATCCCGACAGCGCCGTCAGGCCGCCCGCCCCGAACTCGTAGTAACTGCGCAGATGCAACCACATTCCGACCAGGAAGCCGATCAGCAGCGCCACGATCAGCACCCACGTCATAGCTGAGCGTCGGATGCGAGTTGAGCCGGCCAGCCGCCATCCCTCAACCTGATAGCCCACCAGCGACGGGAAGTAACCTCGCGACATGAACAGGAGCGTCGAGAAAATCGTGGCGTTCGCCCACGACGACTCGCCCGGATGCAGCCATCTACTGCCGAAGACCTGCGTGATCGCCTTGTGATGGGCATTGTATGGAAATGCCCAGATCATCGGTACGCCGGTCTCAGCCCGGATACGGGCATAGACAATCGTCGAGAGCAGCAGCAACACCAGGTAGACCAAAGCCGTGCGGAGGTTCATCCCGGCATACATTACCCACGCGACCCAGCAGATCAACCCTCCGAAGAACATCAAGAAGGCGGTGCGGTAGCTCATCGGCTCGTTGGCTTCAGGGTCTGCAGGCGCGCCTCGCACGGCGCTGCGGAAAGCCTCCGCAATCTGGAAGCGTCCAACCCACAGCAGCCCGAGGCCCAGTATCACGTAGGCGCCCATGCTCTGCTCTTTGATGAACGGGAAGCCTGCGGGCTCATGCCCGGCCGCTGCAGCGGCAACCGACACGAGGCGGATGACCACGTAGAAGACCCACGTGCTCAACGCGATCTCCGTGCTCATCAGATAGCCAAAGCCGACCACTGCGGGACGGTAGTGGAACTCGAGCGGCCTGATCGCGCTCCACGGCCGCTCCGTGAAGAGCGCACCGACGTCGTAGAGTTTGCCGAGCGCCTGCACCGAGGGCATGTAGGCGTTGATTATGTTGGTTACGTTATACACGAACGCGATGCCAAAGCCGATCCACATGACCGGGTTCCGGAAGAAGTCGGCGACGAGCTTGCCCGATCCCAACCCGCGGGTCATCTCCAGCGGCAGATACTCCAGCGGATAGGTGAGCTTCTCCTTCTCCGACCACTGGCGCCGCAGGATCGCCATCGCCCCGAGCAGCATTATCCAGAACGCCAGGAAGAAGATGGACCACGCGATCAGCGGGGTGCTCCAGGCGCCCCACGGGATGGCCCCATCCTCGGCTCCCTCATAGAGCGTGCGCAGGACCTCGGTGTCGTGCGGCACCATCCATTCGGGCATGAACTGCTGGTACTCGGCGAAGTTGTTCGCCGGGTTCGCCATGTAGAACAGGACCGGGAGCGTGTTGATCAAAAAGCGCACGATCCCCGGCCCTGCCATTGCGGTCGAGACCGTCAGGAAGACGTAGACGATGATAATCTCGCGCCGCGTGAGCGACAGGTGGCGCGAAATGCCTCCCAGCAGCGGCACCGCCAGCACCAGGAGTACCAGGAACGCCACCGCCGGAACCGGTGGGACCGACTCGGTGATCTGCGCAAAGAGCGTGATCACCTCGGCCGTGTCGATCCAGTAGCTGGCGAGCACCGTGGCAAGTACGGCAATGATCATCGCCCGCCACGAAAAGCCGACAAGCCGCTCGACCTGTGTCTGCGGCTGCGTCGCGGCGGTTTCGTCACTGTGATGCGTGGCCGACATCAGTCAGCTCCTGCTCGTATGCATGGTCAATGAACTACCGCACGGCGGTACAGCGTCACCTGCTCCCCGCCGCTACCAGGACCCGCTCGGGGGAGGTCGAGAGGTACGGCATCACGTCGCCGGCAAGCCACAGCGCGAGGTCCTGTCGCGGCTCCACCACGATCGTCCACACCTTCCCCGCCTCATCCGGTCGGACCTCCACCGGAAGCTCCACGCCATTGTAATTGCCTTCGGACTCAAGCGCAACCCGCCCGGTAGGCGACGTTATCACGAAGCGTGCGCCCTCCGTCGGCCCACCGTCCTGCGCGCCGAGGAAGAAGCCTTCCGAGCCACCCGGCACGAAGAACGAGCGGGTGATGGGGCTGCTGAATAGCTGAAGCTGATCCAGCCGCGTCGCCACCTCCGCCGCCGGGCGGTTGGCTATGATGACATCCGCCGACCCGCGCTTCGGCATGACCTCGAGGTAGTGCGTTCCCGTCTCCTCGGCCGCATGTGACAGCTCGGTCTGCTCGTCCACCGCCACATCGCCCTCATCAAGCAGATCAACCGTCGGGCTGAGCAGCCGCCACGAGAGGGTGTCCGAGTAGGTCGTCACCCGCACGTTGCGGATCGTGGCCTCAATCGGCGTCCCGGCCTCCGCATAGATCGCGAACTTCGACGAATTGCGGATGCGCGCGCGCTGCTCCTCAGCCGGACGCTCCCACTCCGCCACATCCTCCTGCAGCGGAACCAGCGCATCCATCACACTCACCGGCTGCAGTGAGATGAAGCTCGCATCCTCCCCCGTCGCATGGTTTGTCACAACGCGCAGTATCTGACTGCCGCGTGTGGCATCCGCAGGGGGCGTTACTATGATGTCGAAGGTTGTATCCGAGAGCGCCGGCGCATCGATCGTCTCAGGCTGGAACTGCACCTCCCAACCCTCAGCGACCGATCCCTCCACCGAAAGCGTCAGGTCTATCGGCGACCAGTTTCGCACCACCATCTGCGTGGTCCTCGCCTCGCCGGCCACCATCGTCACCGGGTTCTGCGGCTGATACATCACCTGATACGGCCGGTTGGCCTCGAGGCGCAGAATGTCGCTCACCACGAACTGATGGCCGTCGCGGTTGATCAGGCCCGCGCCGATGACCGGCACAACGCGCTCCACGTAGAGGCCGTCGTCAAGCCGCACCGCGGCCTCGAAGACCGCGGTGTCCTCGAGCACGGTGGCGCCGGCGGGTTGGCTGACCTCGAAGTTGCCGGCGCGCCAGACCCCGATCGGGCGGATCTCCACGGCATCTGCCGCGGCGCCCTGCACCAGGAGCCGCAGCGACTTGTCAACCTCAGGCGCGAGCCATCTGTCGTCGGCCTGCACCAGCACTCGGCTATTGAGGTGCGCCACTACCAGCGCGTTCAGACGCTCGTGCAGCGTGGTAAGGGGGCTCATCGGCGAGAGCATCCCCGGCAGCTCGTTGAACGAACCGGCAATGCCGTAGAGCTGGCGGCTCGCTTCGGCCAGTGCCGCCGTGCGCTCTGCTGCCGGAGTGCCCGAAAGCGCCAGTAGTTGCTCTGCCAGCGGCGCCATGCGCTCGGAGATGCTCGGATCGCCGAACTGCAGCAGATCGGCCATCTCGGTATTGTCAAAGCTGGCCCAGCCGACCATGAACATCCCGTCCGCCGGAGTGGTGATGCTGTCGGTCATTGCCCCGTCGATCCCGCGCACAACCTCGCCCGTCTCGGCGTTCGAGACGACCGCCAGCCCCTCGCCCGCAAAGTTGATGCTGGTGCCTCCGGGCACGATCGCCAGCAGGTGGTGCTCGTCGCCAGACACCACCAGCACTCCTGGCTCGCCGATAGTAGCTGTGTGCGGCAGGCGGCGGATCAGCGCAAATGGCTGCTCGTCGAGGGCCCGCGGAAGACCCCGTCCCTCAGCCTGTGTGCTTGTGACGGCGGCCTGCCGCCCCTCCATCCGGACGAGGTTACCCTCCGCGTCCCACTGATGCATCGTCGCCTCTACCCCACCGTCCTGCCCGACATTAACCACCGGACCGTCACTGGAGGCGAAGAGCGCGCCCTCGGGGCCGCTGACGGACGGTATCGGCCCTTCCTGCACGACCTCAAGCTCCCACGGCATCTCCTCAAGCTCATTGAGACGCGCAACCGCCGCAGCCGTGTCGTTCGTGATGCACAGTACCACGCATTGCCACGGCTCAAGCTCCAGTGTCCGCTCGCCCGCGGCCGGCCCCATCTCCTCAACCTCCGGCCACAGGCGCACCATCTGCTCGCCCTGCAGGCCCAGCACGTCGCCGCGCACCGTCAGATCAACAGCCTGCGCCTCGCCGGTGACATTCGCCATCACGATGCCGATGTCGCCGTGTCGCTCCCACGCGGAGGCCATCACGGCGGGCCCGGTCCAGATCTTGTCACGCTGGTTGTACGTGTAGTTAGTCACATGCTGGCTCGAAGCAAGTTCGATGCCGCACCGGCCCTCAGGGGCGTCCTTGGGGCGCACGGCCATCCTGAGCATCCGCCCGCCCATCAGCCACGGCTGCCCGGCGACATAGTATGCGCGGGTGTATTCGCGCAGGATCTCCGAGGAGGGATCGCCCTCGACAGGTTCCAGGACAACGGCCGCGGAGTTCAGCGGCTGGCTGCCCCAGATGAGCTGGCGGCCGTAGATCACCGCGAAATGCTCCGGCTCCAGTCCGAGGTGCGCGTCCGAGCCGAAGTAGATCGTGTGCGGATGGTAGACCGCGTTGAAGATCGGCCAGACCTGCTCCCCGCCGGGCGTGTAGTTGCGCGTGATGTCCAGCGTCAGGAAGCCGTCCATCACGTCTATGAGGTGCTCGCCGATCTCCTCGGTGAAGAAGCAGGCGTCCGGGTCAAGACGGCGAATGTGCGCCCGCAGATCGACCATCAACTGGCGCGCCCCCTGCCCCCAGTAGTTCCCGCCGCGGACGCTGTGCCCGTGGGTTGGATCGTAGCAGGGTTTGGGCGAGCCCGCCGCGAGCACGTCAAGGTACACACCGCTCATATCGTGTTCCCAGATCAGCTTCTCGCAGATCTCGCGCATCTTGGCATGCCACTGCTCCTGTGACATGCACATCCACGCGAAGACGTTCGAGCCGATGTTCCACGGGATTATCTCGCCGCTCTCGGTCTTCACCGCGCTCTGCAGCGCGTTTTCCCGTATCCACGACTGCGTGTCCGTGTCCCAGATCGTTGCGAGCACGTAGGGCATCGGGTCAACGCCAAGCTCTCGCGCAGCCAGTACGCCGTCAAGCACGTAAGGATCGGGCGGCAGGTGCTCGGGGTCATTGTCATTGAATCGCGCGATGTTGTACCGATACCAGTGGCTCGCCACCGGCACCCCAAGCCACTTGCGGTACGCGGCCCATTCGGGGAGGATCTTCGCAGGCTCGTGGTAGTACTTCGCCCAGAAGCCGATGTTGCGGAACCACGGTGGGATCCACTGAGCGAGTTCCTCGGACCCGGGCGTCGGCATCTCATCCGCCCACTGATCGGCAGTGCCGCGCTCCGTCCACTCCTGCTCGTCGGCCCACTCGGAGTAGATCTCCGCGCCCTCATGCCAGTCGCCGGTGAAGACCGCCACGACGGCCTCATATGGCATCTCGTAGCTGACCTCCGCCGGCTCATCGAACTCGGGCATCGGCCAGTCGGGCAAGCCGGGGATGTTCTCGATGCGCCACGTAAGCTGTGTCCCGGCATGCGTCGAGCCCCAGCCGAAGCTCTTCATGTAAAGGTCGCTATCCTCAGCGCCCCAGTAGAGTGCCGCAGCGTCGGAATAGTCAATGGACCAGCCGGTCTCAGGATTGCGTCCCTCTTCCTCGGCCAGAGGCGGGTCGCGATCCTCATCAACACCCCAGTAGGCGAACCACTGCATCGACGCCGGTTCGGGGTAAAGCAGCGAGGCGTTGCGCCCAAGCTGCTGTGGCTTGCGCACAAGCCGTCCCCAGTAGTAGGGCAGCGACATCTGGCAGTCGGCGAAATCGCGGATGCCAAAGACCCGCGGGAACTCGAACTCCCACAGCCACCCGGACGTTTGCCCGGAAACACTCGCCTGCCAGAAGGCCTTGCGCGAACCCTCCGGCAGACGGACGGTCGCCACGACGGTGAGATCGCCTGCGGCGGTCACGGAGGCGATCCGGCTCCACGTGATCGTGAGCGTATCGCCCTCGATCTGATGCGTGGCCTCTCCAGCGTCCTCGGCGGTCAGAGCCGCGCTCACGTTGGGGCTGCGCACGTCAATCTGCCACAGCGACCGGTTCTCCTCCGCGCCTTCGGGGCGTTCCTCAATGAAGTTGATATCGTGCGCATGATTGACGATGCCGGAAACGGCGTAGCCATCATCCGGATCGAAGCTCAGGGTCATGTAGTCATTGGAAAGCTCAACGGGCTGCGCGTATGCGGCGCCCGCAAGCAGTGTTACCAGTGTCACAATCGCGACTGCAACGCGTCTGGTCATCATTATCTTCCCATCTGCTCTCACAGCGTGGTCGCCCGAGGCCGTCACTCCCCGAGGGGATCGTGTTCAATTTGCATAGTTCGCCTGCCATCGCGCGAATCCTTCGCCGCGCAAAGATGCGACGGCGCCTCGGTATGTGCTCTTGACAGAAGAGTTAGCCTGTGCTAACTTGATAATGCAGGAGGACGGCGCACCATATCATGACTGAAGCCATCGCACTCAGCGAATCGCTGGAGGACTACCTGGAGGCCATCTACCAGCTTCAGCGCGCGACCGATGCGGTCCGCGTGAAGGAGATCGCCGACTTCGTTGGCGTGAAGATGCCCTCCGTTACCGCCGCGCTCGGGACGCTCAAGGAGCGCGGCCTCGTTGTGCATGAGCGTTACGGCGAAGTCGCACTCACGGAAACCGGACGCACCACCGCAGAGTTCCTCCACCGCCGGCATTACGCCCTCACCGCTTTCCTCCGCGACATCCTTGGGCTTGATCCGGCGCAGGCGGAAGAGGAAGCGTGCGGCGTCGAGCACGCCCTCAGCCCCGAGACACTTCGCCGATTGCTGGCGCTGATTGACTTCCTTGAGCGCTGCCCGCGTGGTGGCGACGACTGGCTGGAACACATGGCTCACCGCTGGGAGGACATCCCGTGCGCGCGGGACTGTGCCGCATGTATCAGCGCCATCGAAGTGCCGGATCGCAATCCGTTTGCGGCGCGCAAGGGCACTGAAAATGCCACCACCCTCGACAGGCTCAGTCCCGGCATGCGCGGCAAGGTCCTTCGCCTTGGCGGGGAGCCGCAGATTCGCCGCCGCCTGATGGACATGGGAGTGACGCCCGGCGCCGAGCTTGAGGTCGAACGCCTCGCGCCGCTGGGCGATCCGATCGAGATCGAGGTTCGTGGCTATCATCTGTCGCTGCGCAAGCGGGAGGCGGCTGGAATTGCAGTCGAACCTCTCTGATCTGCGATCAGGCCCTGTGATGACCCTCGACATGATGCGCCGGGGCGAAAGCGGCGTTGTCGCCGATCTGCGGGGTGGCCACGGCGTCACGCGCAGGTTGATCGAGATGGGGATTGTCCCGGGCGTGTCGCTGAGGCTTGTGATTGATTCAGGACGGGCCGGCCCCGTGATCGTCCAGGTGGGCGATGCGAGGGTAGGACTGGGCCGCGGCATGGCGCGACGCGTGCTCGTGCGGCCGGACGAGGCGTGAATGCAGCGGGTGGATGGACCGCCCCGGGAGATGCCCAAGTGACCACTGAAGCAGCGGCAACAACGGCTCCAGCAGATATTGTAGTAGCCCTCGCAGGGAACCCCAACGCCGGCAAAACCACCGTCTTCAATGCCATCACCGGCGCACACCAGCACGTCGGCAACTATCCCGGCGTGACGGTCGAGAAGAAAGAGGGCGGGCGGCGCTTTGATGGCGTCGCAATCCACGTGGTGGACCTCCCCGGCACCTACTCACTGACCGCGTACTCGCTTGAAGAGGTCGTGGCGCGCAATTATGTCATCGAAGAGCGCCCCGATGTCGTCATAGACGTCGTGGATGCCTCCAACCTCGAGCGCAACCTCTACCTCACCACGCAGTTCATCGAGCTTGGCGTACCTGTGGTAGTCTGCCTCAACATGGTGGATGTCGCCGAATCGCGCGGCCGATCGATAGACACCGAGCTGCTCAGCGAACTGCTGGGGGTGCCGGTGGTCCCGGCCGTCGCGAGCCGCGCTGAAGGCATTGAGGAACTACTGCGTGTCGCCGTCGAGACTGCACGCGAGGGGCGGGTGCCGCAGCGGCAGGTGCGCTACGGCCGCGAGCTTGAGAGCCACATCGTGGAGATCGCGGACCTGATCGTGCAGGCCGGAGGTGGCACGCGCGAGGTCCCGGCACGCTGGATGGCGATCAAGCTCCTCGAGGACGATGATGAGGTTCGCCGGGAGGTCGAAGAGGCGCTGGAGGATGGCGATAATCTGCTCGCGCGAGTAGATCGCGTCCGCGCGCACCTCGAGTCGGTCATCGGCGATGATGCCGAACTCGCGCTTGCGGACCGCCGCTACGGCTTCATCAACGGCGCCTGCGCCGAGGCGGTCAGCAGCAGCGCTGAGACGCCCGTTGACTGGTCCGAACGCATTGACGCAGTGGTGACCAGCCGGATCCTCGGTATCCCCATCTTCCTGCTGCTGATGGGCGGGATGTTCGAACTCGTCTTCCGACTCGGCGCGCCGCCGATGGGGTGGCTGGAGACGGCTTTCGGCTGGCTGGGTACCTATGTGTCGGCGCTGCTGCCGGATGGACCCCTGCAGTCGCTGATCGTTGACGGCATCATCGGTGGCGTCGGTGGCGTCCTCGTCTTCGTACCCCAGATAATGCTGCTCTTTCTCGCGATCTCACTGCTCGAAGACAGCGGCTACATGTCACGCGCGGCCTTCGTGGTGGACAAGCTGATGCACCACATCGGCCTGCATGGCAAGAGCTTCATTCCGATGCTGATCGGCTTCGGTTGCACCGTCCCGGCGATCATGGCCACGCGCACGCTGGAGAGCCGCCGGGACCGCCTGACCACCATGCTCGTCACGCCGCTGATGAGTTGCGGTGCGCGCCTGCCGGTCTACGTGCTGCTGGCGGGGGCTTTCTTCGCGCCGCAGGTGGCCGGGAAGGTGATCTTCTCGGTCTACCTGTTGGGCGTGCTGCTTGCCATCGTCATGGCGCGCGTCTTCCGCTCGACGATCCTCCGAGGCCCGCTGACGCCCTTCGTGATGGAACTGCCGCCCTATCGCATGCCGACTCTCAAGGGCACGCTGCTGCACATGTGGGAGCGGGCATGGTGTTACGTCAAGAAGGCCGGCACAGTCATTCTCGCCGCCTCGGTCATCATCTGGGCTCTGCTCACATACCCCCAGCCCCCGGCGGGTACCGACCTCGCGGGGGAGCCGGAGATCGCCTACACTGTGGCCGGGCGCATCGGGCATATCCTCGAACCAGCTATCAGGCCGCTGGGCTTCGACTGGAAGGTCGGCATCTCGCTCACCGCGGGGTTGGCGGCAAAAGAGATCGTGGTCTCCACGCTTGCGACCACCTACTCGATCGGCGAGAGCGAGGAAAGTGGAGCCCCTGCGGTGCGCGAGGCACTCCGCCAGGACCCGATCTTCAGCCCGCTTGTCGCCTATGCGCTGATGATCTTCGTGCTGATCTACCCGCCATGTATCGCGTCCATGGTTGTGCTGTGGCGCGAGGCCGGCTCATGGAAGTGGCTGGCTTTCGCGGTGCTTTACACTATCGCACTGGCCTGGCTGATGTCGTTCATCGTCTACCAGGGGGGCCGCCTGCTCGGCTTCGGGTAGCAGCGCCTACAGCTTGTAGCGCATGTTCAGCAGCGCGACGCCGGGGATGTTGCGCAGGATCACCTGCAGCCACAGCGCGGAATGGTTGTGCAGTAGCGCCTCCCACCACGTATCCACCACGAACTCGGGGATGATGACCGTCACTGTGTCGTAGTTCTCGTCCTGCTTCGCGCTCTCGATGTAGTCGATCAGCGGCTCGATCATGCTTCGGTAGGGCGAACTGAGGACTATCAGCGGGATATCCTTCTCCCAGTCGGTCCACATGCGCTTGATGCGAGGCTCCGGCTCGCCGCCTATTTCAAGATGTATCGCGCGCCCCTCGTCAGTCAATGCCTTCAGATATTCCAGACCCTCAAGTGTGCCTCGATGCATCCCGCCCACCAGCAGCAGGTTGAGGTTCCGCCGCGGACGTACCTCGCCCGCCTGGCTCAGGCTCAATCGCTCCGCCACGTAGTCATAGTGTCGCCGAATGGCGCGAAACACCCCGATCATCAGCGGGATCAGCACGACGACGATCCACGCGCCCTCAGTAAACTTGGTGACGGCAACAATGAGTAGCACCATGCCGGTGATTACCGCACCGATGGCGTTGATCACCGCGCTCCTGCGCCATCCTGCATTGCGCTTGCCGAGCCAGTGCACTACCATGCCCGCCTGCGAAAGCGTGAACGCGGTGAAGACGCCGATCGCATACAGTGGGATGAGCGCGTGGACCAGCCCCCCGAAGAATGCCAGCAGAAGCGAGGCGGCAACCGCGAGGAACACGATGCCGTTCGAGTAGACGAGCCTGTCGCCAAGGTTGGCGAACTGGCGCGGCATGAAGCCGTCACCTGCCATGAACGCGGTCAGTCGGGGATAGCCCGCGAAGCTGGTGTTCGCCGCGATGACGAGGATCACAGCCGTCGCGACCTGCAGCGCGTAGTAGAACCAGCCGCGCCCAAACAAGAGCGCCGCGAGCTGAGAGAGCATCGTCTCCTGCTCGCTCGGCATGATCTCCGTGGCATGCAGCAGCAGGGTGGTGCCGAAGAACATCGTGCCGAGCAGGATCGCGAGGATACCAAGCACTCGCGCGGCGTTGGGGCCGGACGGGTGAGTGAAAGCGGGGACCCCGTTAGCCACCGCCTCAACTCCGGTGAGGGTGGCGCCTCCTGAGGAGAAGGCGCGCAGGATCAGAAACATCGTCAGCGGCGCGGCTGCCTCAACGGGCTGGGCCTCAATCGGCTGGAGCGCCCCGAAAGCGAATCTCCCGACACCGACCGCCACGAGCGCGAGCATGAGCGTAATGAATGCGTACACAGGCACTCCGAAGACCGCCGCCGATTCCCGCACCCCGCGCAGATTCACCAGGCCCATGAAGAGGATCCAGCCCGCGCCAATGGCGACGCGGTGTTCGTGCAGCGCCGGCCATGCGGAGGTGATCGCGGCCACACCCGCAGCGACGCTCACCGAAACAGTGAGGATATAGCTGGTCTGCAGCGCCGCTCCGGCCACCAGCGATGGGCCGACGCCGAGGTTGTCGCGCGCGACGACATACGCGCCGCCGCCTGAGGGGTACTCGACCACCGTCTGCCGGTATGAGATGACGACGACTATCAGCAGGGCCACGACCGCGGCGCCGATCGGGACTACCCACGCAGCCGCCGCTGATCCGGCAACCACCAGCGCGCGGATGATCTCCTCGGTGCCGTATGCAGTGGAAGAGAGCGCGTCAGCCGCGAAGACGGCCAGACCACCAAGTATACTAAGGCGTTCCAGAGAGAGCCGGTGGGTGGCGAGCGGCTCCCCGATCAGAATGCGGCGCAGCGACGGCAGCATGATGAATGTGCGACCTCCGTGCCGGTTGTCTCAGCGGTATAGGTGCGGGCGGCGCTCTGCCCAGGTGCTGTCGCGGAAGCTCGAGCCCCGGAAGGTGTGAAGCTCCTCGCCGAGGTCGCACTCGGCCACGATGACCCGCTGGCGGCCATCATTCCACGCCAGTATGTCGCCGCTGGGCGAGATGATGCAGCTTCCCTCGGCGTTATTGCGCGCCACGACCATCCAGATGTGGTTCTCGATGGCCCGCGCGCGCATGATCGTCTTCCAGCGATCCGGCGAGAACTTGTTCGGCGCCCACTGCCACTCCACCGCCCGATGATCGCCCATGATGGACAGCAGCATGGCCTCAATCCCCCGCTCGGCGGGAATCCTCGTGCTGTCGAGCAGCGAACTGTCCTTGCAGATGGTGCAGCCTAACCGGCCCAGCGGTGTCTCGATCACCGGCAGATCATCACCGGGAGTGACACCCTCCCAGCCCTCGGATACCGCGAGATGCGTCTTTCGATATGTGCCCACGATCTCCCCATCCGGGCCCCATAGGACCATCGTGTTGTAGTAGAGATCGCCGGCCACCTCCATCAGCGAGAACGCGATCATCATCTGATACTCCGCGGCGATTGCGCCGAAGGCATCAGTCTCAGGACCGGGGATGGTGCAGGCATGATCGTAGTAGGGCGTCGGCAGGCCCCACTGCAGAATGACCTCGGGCATCAGCAGCAGTTCCGGCTTGTAGTCAGCGGCATCCCGCGCAAGCTGGGCGTATTGCGCGACATTGTCGGCGACGCTCGTCGGGTTCTTCGGCCTCTCGGCGGCCACGGCGATACGATGAACCCGGCGGGGAGGCGCCTCTGCAGGGACAAGCGACGGGGCGCTGAACTCGGCGCGCCCGGTTGCGGTCCAGCGGACGCCAAAGCGCAGCACCGCACGCGTGGCATCCTCGGGTGCGTGCAGCAGGCGCTCGGCACGGCCCTCCGCGGGTGCTTCGTGGATCAGCAGATAGTCGTAGTCCACCCGTTCATCCTCGTCATCGGTCCAGAAAACG